>Ga0123342_1001216_pt1 | contig 43193 bp, 21 predicted proteins | sample Turbeawhitnodule_FD_89960 | JGI IMG/M metagenome (GOLD analysis project Ga0123342, IMG submission 89960) | Root nodule microbial communities of legume samples collected from Mexico - Turtle bean Mexico white nodule | ecosystem: Host-associated > Plants > Roots > Nodule | place: Mexico: Nepantla...
AAAAAAAAAATATCACAAAAATATAAAAATTCTCTTTTAATATATATATAAAAATATATATATATATATATATATATATATATATATATATATATATATATATATATTAAGGCGGTTGGACATCAGAGAAAAGTTATATTTCTTTATTTTATTTGAGGTTTAATGGGTGTTTTTTTCTATTATAATGTTTTTGTAATTTTATCTTATTATTTTAAATGTTTTAAGGTTAATTTAATGTTTTTAAACGAGTTATTGTAATTCTTTTACTCAAATGATAATTATGCTATAGTGATATTTGATATTTGTTGATCATTTTGCATATTATTTCTGTTAACGAATCGATATTAGTTCTCATTTATTATTCATTTTTCGTTGCATCTATTTAACTGAAGAATGTTTACATTAATAGAATTTATAAATTTTGGATACTTCTTTTAAATAGTGTCGGACACACGTATCAGTGTCGACACTCATACGACACTTATCGATGAAGTGTTCAATTTAAAAAAAAAAAATTGTTGGATTTTTAAAATTTCTAACACAGTTCTAACACAATTTTAAAATATATAAATACAATAATTTTTTAAAAACTCAAATTTATGGTATAAATTTTTATTATAATTATAAAAATAAGAAACAAATTCTTTTAAACCAGTCATAAAAAATATTTTTCTATTTTTAAAAAAATTTAAAACATATTTTATATGTAAATATTTATTTTTAATTTATATAATTCAAAATTATATAATATATACATCGTGTTCTCCATATATATAATAAACGTTTATTTTATCATAATTATAGATTCGGATTCATCATTAAAATATGGAATATATCTATAACAGTGATAGTTACAAACCGATATATGTCTTAGTCACCTCCAAGCCGAATCCCATTTCCAAGAAAATAATAAATATATTTTTTTATACATAAAATAATAAATATATACATGACATATTAAGTGTTTAATTAAAAATATTTTTTTTAAAAATATTATTAATTTATATTTTTCTGTTTTCATAAGATTATTTTCTAATTGTCTCATTATTTTGTTTTCTTTCTATTTTATAAAAGAATTGAAAAATTGATTTTGATTTTTTTTTTCTGTATATTAGTTATTTAAAAATAATACTATTGTAGATAAATTTAATATTATTAACTAGATAACCAATTTATAAATAAGTTTGAATAAGATACAAAACTAATTTGTTTAAACTTAAAATAATTATTGATAAAATAAGTATTTTTTAAAATAACCATTTATTTAAGAACTGCATATCATTTGCTTATTAATAAACAAGTAAAAAACTGCTTATTTTTAAATTGAACAAATTAGATAAATACATAAAAAACCAAAAATCTGTTTATTTTATGAGAAGAACACTTGCTTTATAAAATTTGTATACATAATATTTTATATTTAAGGTTAATTACATAATATTTTTGTATGTTATATTTTAATAAACATAAACTGTATCAGAATAACTGTGTTGGTGTTGTGTTCGATATCCATGCAATGAGTCATCTTTGTAACATACAATATTAGAAAGTCACCTATTTGAGTGTAATCTAAATCCAAATCCAAAAACCGAACAAAATATCTCTCTAGCTGCAACAGATAAACATTATCATTTCACTTTTCCTGATAACACATAGCATTTAGCAATTTAGCTTATATATATGTATATTCATAAGAAAGCAAAGATTGAATTGTAAGGAAATACATGAGAAAGGTGAGAGAAAAATGTATGTGACAAGACCAGTTTCTATGTACAAGAAGAACCCTGAGGCTGTTTCAGATCCTCCATTAGGACCAAATTCAGGTTATCTTGTAATATGGGATGAACCCCCAGCTTACACTTGTTTGGGATTACGTGAGGACCCAGAAATCAAGCATCTTCCTTTTCCTCAGGACAAGAACTTAATCATCACAGACACATACACTAGCCATTCAGCTCAACAAAATCAACCTCCCAACCAAACCATCACATACTGGGACAAGCTCTTGTTCATCCCAGTATTGAATCAACCACTGTCTTCAAACCGCTACTATGCCATAAGAAGGGACGGCAAATATCAAGGGTATGAATCAAATTTTTCTATATCAGTACCTTAATATGCTTTTAACTTTTAGATTAGACCATCAGAATGAATTATGCACAAAATTTGAAAAGTTTATCTTGAATCAAGTATCTAGTTTCCAACTTAACTGTTATATATTCTTTATCCAATTTGTGTTTAAGGTGATTTGGACATTTATTTTCAGCTTTTGGAAGTATTATGTATATATAAAGAGTTTTGAAAAAACAGAAGCATTATTTCTTTATATGTAATCTCTAGGTGAATTTATTTCAGCGAAGCAAGCACAAGTTCAAAAGAAGAAGAAAAAGCCACTTGCTTATGCTTCAGCTTTGTCAAAGATGTTAAACCAAGACCTTTGGTTCCCTCGGATGATTATCAAAAGGTTGAAATAAGCAAGAAGCATAATGGTTTTCATGCGAAGTCTGTTGCCCCAGATGGAATTCCTCCTGACTTCTTGAGGAGCAAAGGTTGGCGTGTAAAGGCCACCACTCCTCGCAATTACCATTTGGATGAAGCTTTAGGCTCCAATGACTCTCTACGTTCCAAGCTTCCAGATTTCAACTTCCCATTGTCTAATGATAGTTCTGAATCAGTGGTGGTTGGAAAGTGGTACTGCCCTTTTATGTTTCTGAAGGAAAGAATGAGATTAAAGGAGCAGATGAAAATGTCCATGTTCTATGAGGTCACACTAGAGCAAAGATGGGAAAAAATATTTTCAAAGGAATTTGCAAACAGTGAAGATGGTGTGCTTGTTGATGTTGTTATTCAAACAGAAGTTGTGAAGGTTGCAGGAAGGGATGCTGTTTGGGATGAAAGTGGTGTGGTTGACAAGGTGTTGTGGTTTAAGAGTGTTGATGAAGTTGGAAGAGAGATGAGTGTTGGACTGAGTTTGGAAGTGGTTGAGAGAATGAAATGGGAGCAAAAAAGAGTTGGGTGGAAAGCAAGTGATGGAAGGCAAGAGAGTGTGATGAGAGTAGAGGAGTTTAGAGGAATGAACAAGTGGGAGAAATTTGGTTGTTATATGTTGGTAGAGAGTTTTGTTTTTAGGAGAATGGATGGAAGTTTGGTGCTGACTTATGATTTCAGGCATCCACATCAAATTATGTGCAAATGGGAATGAGGGTTATTACAATCTAGTTACCATATGTTGAGCTTTAACAGTTTGAATTCCAAGTTCTATTTGCTATTTGCAGGGGAAATAGTTTACCTTTCCCATATGCTTTGAATATATGTTTTGTTTGCTTCATATGAATGCTTTGTATACTCAAGAACAATACTTGTTATATACATATTTTATGTGTAATTTTATTGTTAAAAGCGAGTTTGGCCCTTTTAGTTTGGGCATATAGCAGAGAATGTTAGAAGTTTTATGCAGAATGTATATGTATACATTGGTCCGGTGTAAAATTATCTTAATTATGAATGAGTGAATGTTATAATCTTCATATTCTTTCTCAACGGTAAAGTCATTTCTCAACCTATCAGATGTTCAATTCTTTCTTCAATGAAGTGTCACTACCAAATCATTTAGTAAATTTGTTTATATTTTATTGAAAATGCTGATGGAATGAGATGGGAGGAAGAAAGAGTTGGGTGAATTGCTATAGTTTGTAACTTTGATTACAGTATAACTTAAAATAACAATAACTAACCAAACATTAAATAACACAAATATGCAGAAAAGAAAATAATTACTCCCATTTGCACCTAATTTGATGTTTGTGTCTGAATTCATAAGATAGCACCAATCTTCTATCCATTGCCTTTAATACAAAAGTTTCTACCAGCACATAGCAACCAAATTTCATCCACTTGTTTGTTATTCCTTGAAACTCCTCCACCCTTTCCACTCTCACTTGCCTTTCATTCCCAGCAATCCACCCAACTCTTTCTTGCTCCCATTTCATTCCATCAACAATTTCCAAACTCAGTCCAACACTTCTTTCAGACTCTCCATCACCAAAACTCTTAAACCACACCACTTTCTCATTATTCACACAATGCTCATCCCAAACAGCTTCCATTCCTGCAACCTTGGCAACTTCTGTTTGAACAACAACATCTATAAGCACACCATGGTTCTCACCACTGTCTTCATTATTTTCCTTCCAAAATATCTTTTCCCATCTTTGCTCCAGTGTCAACTCATAGAACACTGACTTCTTCATCTGCTCCTTCAGCCCTTTTCCTTCTTTCACAAACATAAAAGGGGAGTACCACTTTCCAACAACCACTGATGCAGACCTATCATTGGACAGTGGGAAGTTGACATCAGGAAGCTTGGCACGCAAGGAATCATTACAGCCTGAAGCTTCACGCAAATGGTAATTGCTGGGAGTGCGAACATTAACTCCCCACCCTTTATTCCGCAACAAACCATGAGGAATTCCATCTGAGGCAACCGACTTTGCATGGAAACCATGGCTCTTTTTGATGATTTCAACCTGCTGATAAACATCAGAGGGATCCAAAGGTCTTGGTTTTACATCGTGGACAAAACTGCAACATAAACAAGTGTCCATGTCCTCTTTCTTTGAACTCGTGCTAGCTTTACTGAAATCAATTCAAGTTTTAAAATGGTGTTTGAAACTACACTTGTCAATTTGAGGAGTCAGTGAGAACTATATAAGAGTGTGTGAACGCAGTAGTTTTCAAGTTTCAGAGATGCAATACTATCCCAAATGTTCAGATATATTAGACTTAAACTGATAGATACTTTAGTTTTTCTGTTTTGTTTGTGATGTAAAAACATGTTTATGCATGCTTCTTTTGTCAAAGTTTCTCAAAATGAGTTGAACTAGAGAACTACATAGTACTAAAGTGTGTTTAATACTTAAAAGTTTATCCATTGGATTCTTAAATTCATGGAGCTCATTTTTCAATTCTCCTGCAGAAAGAGTAGGTGGGAAATATTTGACCTATCCTGAAACCAGTTATGTTGTCAAAACTTTGTGTTCTAAAAACAGTTCTTTGAACTTTAATTTGGTGCAAATGTTATTTTACAAGTAGATTTTATAAATGAGTTAGGCTTAAAGCAATTTTTTTAATAGATATTGAAAAGTGATAATAATTCATACCCTTGATGCTTCCCCCTCCTTCTTATCACATAGTACCGGTTTGAAGAAAGTGGTTGATTCAACACTGGAACAAACAAGGCATCTTCATCATCACTTCCATAGTTGATGGTTAAATTTTTGTCCTGGGGAAAAGGAAGGTCCCTGATAGCAGAGTCCTTGCACAAACCAAAACATGAGTATGTCTGAGCTTCTTCATCAAAGATCACAAGATAACCTGAATTTGGCCCTGTTGGAGGAGGCTCTGAAAGAGCACCAGGGTTCCTTTTGTACATGGAAAGGGGTCTTGTCACATACATTTTCTTCTCACACTGATCTTTTTCAGCTGCTTAACAACTAGTAGCTACCTATGGTTGATTGTTTCTGGTTTCGTGTGTGGATCAAAGTCAAATTCATTTAAGAGCCTCTCAGTAGACTTGGTTTTGGCAATAATGGTTCAACTATATATTACTATATTCCAATAGAATATTCTCCTTGTACAGAAAATAAATATTTAATTATATATGTGTTTACCCATCTAATATAAAATATGTTGTCCTCGTATACTCTAATGTAAAAAAATAGTTTGAACTTTGAATGGACTAAAATCAATTCATTGAGTAAGCATGTGTTTGCAATAATGGGTCAACCATATACGATGTTCATGGGTATAATCCTATAGAATATTTTGCATGTACAATAAACAAATATTGAATTTATCGAAGCTAATGTAAAAATCATAATTGAATAACTAAATGTAAAACACAATAAAGCATAAGAACAAGTTAAAGTGTTTTTTTTTAGATGTTTGAAAAATTCTCTAGAAAGGAGTATTTTGTCGTTTGATATTTTAAAAGATAAAAGGAATTCAAAGCATAAAAGTATTTGGCAAAGGATATGTAAACTTTAAGGAGAAGCGACCATGCGACATGATTACAGTAAAAACCAACCATAAAAGATAACAGTAAAAATAGTAACATCATTACAATATTTAAAAGAAAGAGTGAGGTTTAGGGGTACCTCACTAAAAAAAACAAATTTGATAGCATATATATATATATATATATTCTTTTTTCCTTACCTTTGAAGATTGATAACAAATTATATTTTATTCTTCTTGTTCAACTTTCTTTCACATTTTTTCTCATTGTTTTACTTGTGCCTAGATTGTGACCCAGTATTTTGTAATTATTATCTCTAGTTTCATTTGAATTTTTTAGTTGGATCCAAGTATATTCCATTTTATAAAAGATGAGGTGGATGATAAATGTTAAAGATAATTTGGTAAAAGATAAGAAGGTAATTAATGCACTGACTTAAGTATTTCTTAATCAATTTTGTCTTATCTACCGTATTTATCATTGTAGATTTTTTTACTCTTACCAGACTTATCTCTTCTTTGATGAGATAAAATCTCTTTATAACTATTGTATATGTATATGTGTATATATTTTGTTAAGATTCTAAAAGGTTTATGGCCTACTAGACGATCAAAGAGCATTAGACGGTCAAAGCTTCTAATATGTTCTTTGTGTAATTTGAATGTATCAAAATTGACTTTAAGTGATTTAAACAATAAGCAATAACAATGAATGTTTATAGGAAGCAAAATATTTTTGATTATATTTTTTAGAAACATTGTTTTGAACCAATTCTAACATACTAAGATAGATTGTAAATGTTCTTGAAATAATCAAATTGAAATAAACTGCAATTCGAATATGCTTTGTTTGTCCTTGTTTTTTTGCAATTCTAAAATATGTTTTCCTTTAGCAAATTTGTTCAAATTAAGTTTTATAAATGTCTTTCTAACATATTGTGAATATCTCTGATTTTTTTAAACATCTAAATTTGAAGAATTTGAATATTCCATATACGCGGTTACAAATCGTGTTTCAACAAGAAGAAGAGATTCTAAGCGTTTAATACTAAGGAGATGAAGTTTTGGAAATATTATAAAAAGCAAAAATTAATAGTTTTGAGATGTATAAAACATGTTCAACACTTATTTAAAGAATTTGAAGGAGTAAAACGGGATAAACACAAGCCAGACAAAAATTGAATCATTTTGTTGATATGTATATATGTGTGTGTCTATATATATATACATATATATAGTAATTGTCTAATCATTATACCCAATGAGTTTTCATTGTGTTTTCTGTGAGAGTGTTATTCATTTATTTTTGTTTTATGAGAGTTCTCAATCTTAGGAAATTAGAAGATCTCTTGATTTGAAAATCATATGAGTTTATGTTTTGAGGATAAAATCAAATATTTATTTATTCTAATTGTGATTAATACCGTCTAAGCGTTTAACAAACTATTAGATTCCTTATTAGAGAGTCTTATAAAAACATTATGGTTAGACGATGTTATATTAGCTTACTATTAGATGGTCTTATAAAATCCTTACTACTAGACAATCTTATAAAAATCTCATTGTTAGACCATCTATTACTATATTTGAAAATATCACAAAATTCTAGTTATTTTGATTGGGGTAACTTCATTTTTATTTGTTCAAAATGGCAATATTTTTACTTATAAGTATATTTTCAAAAGGGTTAAATAAATCTTCACTGCTTGCTAGATTGAAATATTTTTTGATCCATATTCATGTCCTTTGCACTCTCACCCTTTCATTCTTAAAACTCCCTTTCAACAACTTCTTCCCAACAAAAAAATAAGAAATCAAATGTTGCTATGAAGAGAGGAAATGTTCCTACAACTCCAAAGCTTCCATCACCACTTGAGGTTGGATAACTAAAGAGAAAGTAAGAGATGAGTCCAAATGATATTGGAGTGATAGGAACATTTGTGTTTGTATGATTCTCAATTTTAATGTTCTTTTTTCATACACTTTATAATTTAATATGTTAAAACAAGAAATAATCTATTAGTTTGATGATATAATGAATTAAACAGTCAAATAACGATTAAATGCACATGTTTATTCATTTTGTAATGTTTTTAACAGAAATAAATGTTAATCGATTATTTTAGAGAATGTCATGATAATCAACTACCGTTCTTTATAATCTATTTTTCCAAAATTGTTTGTATAAATGTTGTCTTTTCTCTAGCATATGATATTCTATATGATTATTTTCATGTTTTTTTTTTTAATAATGTTCCAAGGAGGAGATTTGTGTATATTGACTTTAACATGATATATTAACATTTTTATGTGATAAAATAGTGGAAAAATGTTTCATAGTATCAATACATTATTACTGAATCTTAAAATAGTTTATTATTTGGAATTTAATATCTTATATTGTTTTAATTTATTAAAATAATATATACCAGAAAATAATTATTAATATACAAAACATTTAACTCAAAATGAAATGAAATTCCTTTGTTTAAATTAATTAAAATGTTAGCAATAAATGAAATGAAAGAATAGCATATTCACAAAGCAACAATTAAAAAAATTTAATTTCTGCCACTTTCATATATAAAAATTTAATATTTTATATTAATTCCATTTATTAAAATATATACACGTGAACAAAATTTCATTTCTGCCACTGCTCAATACTCTTCTCTCCCATCTCTTTCTATATATATATATCCTTCTTCTTCAGCTGAGCGGGAAAAAGCAGCTCCATTGAAGTGCCAAGCAGCGACAAACCTCTAGCGTCGTCGTTCCATCGTGCTTTAGGGTTTTACGTTAATGGATCAAGATCAGCAATGGCTACTCAATTGCTTGTCTGCCACACTCGATCCCAATCCAGAGGTTCGCTGTTTCGCCGAAGCTTCCCTCGATCAGGCCTCTCGCCAACCAGGTTTTGTTCATCATTTCAATTTTCATCGCCGGAAACCTAATTGAATGTGGATTTTGCTCTGTGATGTGAAAACCTTGTAGAGTGTCTGGCTTGGACTGTTTTTGTTTTGTTTTCTTCTCGAAGACGAGCGATTGTGGTGGCCCAGCCAAATTAACGCTTGTTTTGACTGGTTTGTTAGACGTTATGCTTGCTGTTTATGTGGTGTGGTGGTAGCGTGGGAGTGAGTGTTTTGAAGTTGAGGACTTGAGGGGGTAATGGGTTTGGAAAATTGAGTTTGTTCGATAATGCTGTTGTTTTTTTGTTTTTATTGTGTGACTAAAAAGACGAGAGGGGGAGTGGTTTATGGTATTTAGGAGGTGGGGGCATGTGCAATAGCATGTAACTAGGAAATGAGGATGTTCAGTGGAGTGGCAGCTTGCTGAGCGTGAATATGTGACAATGATGTTATGCCTCAGTCTTGTGTTGGCTTGAAAGTTGTCATTTGTAATTGGAAGTTGTATTTTCATACTTGAATGGGGCTTATATGCTTCATTTATTTTAGTGAAGCATGTTTGCTGTTTGGCTTTATCTTCTTCTGTAATGTGTATATTCCTTTAGCTTGGCTATGGAGATGAAGAACATAACTTGGAGTGCTCATTCACTACTGTTTTCATTTGACTAAATTTCTCAATACCGCTCAATCATGATTTTTTATGTTATTTTTGAATGTTGAATTGCCCTGAAGGTTTTGGCAGTGCATTATCAAAAGTTTCTGCAAACAAGGAGGTCACGGTGGGACTGCGTCAGATATCCTATTTCATTATGATCACATATTCTGAATTTTTATTGAGAACCAAAATATTTCCTGCTATCTTTCATTATTTTTCTTAAAGAAATAAATATTTTGTGACATTTGCTGTTGTATGCAATAATGCTAGAGGTGAATTTTTCCTTGTCATCAAATCATCTAATCTTTTGAGTAATCTGACAAGGACACTTGCGCTGTGTTTCTTCCATCCTTTAGATATTTTTTGGGTCATTTGGTTAAAGGAAATGTTTTCTGTTTTCTATCTGTTTCCTGATGTAAAATATTTGTATATGAAATAGTGACAACAACGTTTTATCATCTTCATGTTTTGTAATCGAACTTTTGAAAACAGGAGACAAAGTGAAGACGATGACATTTTTTGTTAGTAAAAGTAAAAATAGAAAAAAAGTTTTCTTTTACTAAATGCCCCCTTTTTTCCTTTAGGATAAAACATGTTTTATGCTTTTTTATGTGTTCCTTTTTTCCACTCACATTTGAAAAATTATACTAGGATTATAATTCCAATGTTTGTGCCAGGAAATTATTTATTTTCTTTCTTCCATTTATTGGGAACTTGGATAACTTAACCTTCTCGTACTTAGCTGCTGTCCTTCTTAAGCAGTTTGTTAAAAAGCATTGGCAGGAGGATGACGACACTTTTGAACCTCCTATTGTCTCTAGTGATGAAAAGGTAAATATGTATTTGTTTCTATTGAGTATTATTGATTAGTGCTTCTGAGCTGTTTTAGTTAAGATTTAAATATACAGAAACTGAAGGCACCTTTGAACCCAATATAATGGGCCCAGTAGTGTGGTAGTTAGGCCATGGTCCTGAAATATGAAAGGTGTATTCCTATGAGATTCAGTGAATTAAGATGTATTGTGATAACCAAGACACTGCTTCTATCCAGTGTTCCATGAGAGGACTAAACACATAGAAATTGACTGCGACTTTGTTCGGGAAAAGTTGTTGTCTAAGGAAATTTGTACTGAGTTTTTTGGATCCAATGATCAACTTGCAGATGTGTTAACAAAATCCTTTAGGGGACCTAAAATTGAATTTATTTGTTCCAAGCTTGGTATATACAAGTGTATGCTCCAGCTTGAGGGGAAGTGTTTGAGTAGGTATTAAATATGGGTAGGAAGTAGTTGTATTGGAAAACTGCTATATGCTATACCTATGAGTTGTACCAAGGGTTCTACTTTTGATCTTTACTCTTCCTTGTACTCACTGGTTCATGACTTATTAATGCTAAATCTCCTTGGTGTCTTCCCTTGAAGAACCCACAAAGAGCTTTACCTCTTCGTAGAGGAGAATGAGCAATCCAGAGGAAGCAAACTGAGTTGCCAATCAGAATGACGAACCCAAAGGAGTGAACCCAATTGCCAAAATGATCATTCTGCTGCTGCTATCCTGCTATAGTGGTTTTGGAGGGTTGTTGCTCTGTTTGCTATTGATTACTATGGGCCACTATATAATATTTCACTGTGATATTGCTGGCTGGAATCCTAACCTGTATTTGATTGTGATTTGTGGTTTAGGTACCTCACCTTTGGTTTATATATATACTAATTTAGCCAGTCACTGGATGCCCTGAAATCACAACGTATAATATGGTGCTGAAATTTGACTAATATGGTGCTGAAATCACCAATGTTCATTGGCTTTTATATATAGAAAATATCTTTTTAAATAAGAATGTAAAAGATTAAGATAATTGGACAATTTTTTTTTAAATATGAAAAGCAGCAGAAGCCAATTTCTATTGTTTTTTGTCTGATTAGTAAGAAAGAGTAGTATAAATAAGCTCTAAAAACTATCATAAAAACATCTGTTGTCAAAGCTGTCCATGTGCTGCTTTATCTTCTCTCCATTGAGCTTTAGGTCTGATGGATTTCTCTTTTTTGGATAAGGATGGAGGGTAGTAATAGCAAGGTTTCTATGCCTTTTGACTTAATTACAATGGGTTCAAAGTCTTGCTCGTGGATCTCATATATGGAAAATAATATTAGTTTTCTGAATCTTAATTTCTGGAATGTTAAATGATAGGTTTATACACTACTGATTAGTCTTTTGTAGTTCCGTGTCAATCTTAATTGTTTTTCTTTTTGTAAAAGGCCATTGAATTAAACTGATTACTAAAGTCACTTTTTTGATGCTAACTAAAGTTTGTTACATTTTCAGGAAATCATCCGAAGAATGCTTCTTTTGACATTGGATGACCCTCATAGGAAAATTTGCACGGCCATTGGTATGGCTGTTGCATCTATTGCAGTGCATGACTGGCCAGAGTTATGGCCAGATTTGTTACCATTTCTCCTAAATTTGATCAATAACCAAGCCAACTTGAATGGAGGTAAGCATTTTTGTTTGAGTTGGTGATTTTTGGGATTTTCTATGTGTGAATGATTGAGAAAAAGCCTTCACTGTACCTAGCGCTGCATTTTATAGAGTAGAGACCAAACATTTATGGTATGGTATGATCAGTTTTATATCCCTGAATTGTAAATGGTTTGCTTGATGTTTTCCTTTCATGCTGGCTACTAGTTGATTCATATACATTCTCTATTAGGTTTTCTGGAAATAATCTTGTTATCAATAATTGCACCGTTTTGGGTTTTATAATGTTTATGGAATTTCAATATGTTAATGAGATTTATTATTTGTTTATCTTTAATAATTTTATTCTAGGGCATGGAGCTATGAGATGCTTGGTTCTTCTCTCTGCGGACTTGGACGATAAAATGGTTCCAACATTAATACCTGCTCTGTTCCCGAGTTTGCTGACAATTGTATCATCTCCTCAGGTTGTATTTTATATATCTTTCTGAACTAAATTAGCTACACAAAAAGTCTGGAGAGGATTTATTCATTATCAAAAGTTTACATTATTTCTTTACCCCTACATTATCTCTATTATGGCGTAGTCTTAACTTTCAACTTCAGAAAGGAAGAGAGCATATTATAGGAATTCACAAGTCCTTTCTGTCTACCTGCATTTTGCATATTAGTTGTCGATTTTCATTGTAAAGAGATTTTTCCATTTTGTTAGTGCATGTTTTTGAAGTAAAATTGAAATACTGTAACTTTTTTGATAATTCATTTAAATACTTTTCTAAAATCTCTAAATTCTTCAATGAAAAAATGAAGAAAATAAAGGAAAATTACCACTTTTTTGTTTATATATGGTGAACTGAGTCTCTTTTGTCTCACCTAGAACATATTTCCTATTGTCTTATTGCCATTCAGATACATGACCCATATATTCGATCAAAGGCCCTTTCAATAATCTATTCTTGTACATCTATGCTGGGGACAATGAGTGGGGTCTACAAGGTATTTTGTCACTAAGTGACTACAAACTGTTCGAGTGGATTATTAGGTTAGTGTGTTTTCTTTTAAACTATTAACAGATCAAGATATTCTGTTTAGGCAGAAACAAGTTCTTTGATAGCTCCTTTGCTTAAACCATGGATGGACCAATTCTCTTCTATTCTAGCAATTCCAGTTCAATCTGAAAATCCTGATGATTGGAGTATCAAAATGGAGGTTAGTCTATCTATGTGTGTTTATATATAGTTATATTCATGTGTCATTTGTCATGTATACTATACAAGCACAAGTACATGCATATCTTTCCCATGTAGTAACATGATGTTGCATTTTTCTTTGTCAAGGTTATGAAGTGCTTGAATCAGTTCATTCAGAATTTTTCAAGTCTCTTTAAAAGTGAATTTGAGGGTATATTTTCTTCTCCCCAAGTTGAGCTTCTAGGCTTTTGTTTAGTTCTTTGATTTATTTGTTTACAAAAGGCTTTTCACTGTAGTTATATTAGGACCTCTGTGGAATACATTTGTCTCTTCTTTGAGAGTTTATGAGAAAGCATCTATTGAAGCAACTGAAGATTCATATGATGGAAGATACGATTCTGATGGGTCAGAGAAAAGCCTTGATTCATTTGTTATCCAGGTGATGATAGCAGCCCACCGTTTTTCATGTGGATAATTTTATATTGCATAAAATGATATTATTCTTTTCGGCATATTTCAATGTCAGAGTTAACTTACTGACTTTGGATGATCTCCTTTAGCTTGTTATTTGGCAAGGAGGATACCCTTTATTAAATTGGTCAAACTCCAAAGTGGATACAGCAGCCACTGCAATGGAAACCTTTTTTCATTATTTAATATTGTGGCTTGGCTTCATTAGCTTATTAACGTAAAACGTAAAGGAACCTCTTTGTTTGATTTATACCTTTTATTAGTGTTTTATGGCTATTTTTTGCTGAATTGTATGGAAAATGTCAAAAGTTATAATTATAGACTTTTAAGTAATCAACTGGCTGAGCTTTGCATTGTTAGTCAGTTACAACCATCATTATGGTTGTATTCTGTTAGAGTAGTTTCATACAGCTGTCACTGTTAAGTTGTTATAAATAATCCACTCAACTGGATGAACTTCAATAGTCTATATATGGCTCCTGTAAGCAGAAGCTCATTTTTTTTTTTTTTTGATCAGCAATAGCATGTGTACCTCAGAATAATCAGTATAAAATTTATTTTCTGTTAGTTTGTTTTCAATAAGCATAGTGATTTTTTATAATAACTTTTGGGCAATTTCTCCCTGCACCATATCATTTAAGACATGCACCCAATACAAAGTTTAAAACCCAACATTGCTCTTGGCTTAATTTTTGCTTACGGATGTAGAAATCCGGAAGTGATTGTTATATATTCCAGATTTCGATATCCAGAAGGTCATTCTCGTACTTCATTTAAGCTTTCGGATGGTTATATTCGGAAGTGAGTTATGAGTTCCGGATTTTCATATCTGGAATGGTGTGTTGTAAATGGTGATGAGGATCGAGATCCGGAACTCATTTATGTTTGCTCATAGATCTTGACATCCGGAAGGTCATTTATGCTGTCCAAGTAAGCTTCCAGATGGCGAAATCCGGAAGTGACACTAGTTCCGGATTTGTAGATCTGGAACTTTGTGATTTGACTTACGGATATGAATATCTGGAAGGCAGAATTTTTTAAATCACTAAGGGCAAAACGGACTTTTCACATTAGTGTGTTTGGTGCAGATTTGAATTGATATGGTGCAGGGAGAATCAGCCTAACTTTTGAATTATTATTTTCATCTATTTTATTTTATTTACAGCTCTTTGAACTCATGTTGACCATTGTGGGTAATTCAAGACTGAGAAAGGTTTGGTTCAGACTATTCTTGCTATCTTTTTTTGCTGATTGTGTTCTATTATACCATTGCTTTGATCTGTGGTTTGCACTTCTATAGATGGTTGTGGCTAATATCAGAGAATTGGTGTACTATACTATTGCTTTTCTTCAAATGACAGAACAGCAGGTATAACATTTTTACTATTCTCATTGCACTTGTTCATATTTGCCCTCATTTTGCTTAGTAGCATCTATTGGCTTTCTGCAGATTCACTTTCTAATTTCGTTTGCTATTTAAATGTGGTGCTTCTCATTTGAATGAAAAACTGTAGCTTACTTGAGATGGGTGCAGGTGGATATTTTCTGTACCCATTTATTATTTTTATTTTGTTATATCAGGCATAAAATGAATGCCAATTCCTTACTGCTTCATATATCACTTTACAGCACATGTGCATGTTTATGTTAGATAGAAGGGAAGGAAATGGTGTATTGGAGTCTTCTCATGTATTCCATCCTGCATAGGGATGGCGACGGGCGAGGTGAGTGTGTGTTTGACTATACTCGTCCTCGTCCCTGCCCCCTCCCAAAGTAAAAGCCCATAATTATCCCTATCCTTGATACCCAAATGGGTATGAAATTTGTATCTTATCCTTATCCCCGTTGTGTAATGGGTATACATGTACCGTTGCTTGTACCTGTTCAAATGTTTATTAAATAATTTTTTACCAAAAATAAAAGTAAAATCAAAGGAAACATGAAATTATCAAGAATTCAATACCAAAAGAATACATATTTTTTCTTCTCTTCAATGCCAAATAATAATGAGTAAATTGTAATTGTAAAAATTTCAAAATAGAGTATTAAATAAACTAATGGTGTGTTAGTAATTTAAAACGGGAAAAAGTATGGAGACAAGGACAGTGTTGGAGCTAATACATCCCCGTTCATTAATTTATATTCATTATACTCATACCCCTGCTTGGTCAATCTGGGTTTTCCTTGTAAGTGTTGGGACGGGTTCGAACAATACTTAAGTGTACAGTTTTATTTGCCATCCCTAATCATGCTTGGTGTTGCACCAATGGATTTTGGATTTTTACATTTTTCTTTGGAAGTTTTTGTCACTACTTTTTACTCGCATGAACCCATTTTACCAATGTCATGGAGTGATTCACTAGTTAATCTTCTCTAGTTTAAGCTATCCACTAGAGGCTCAAGCATGATTTGTAAATTATTGAAGTTATATTACAACATAAAGGTCAGAATTTCAAGTTATTTGTGACATAGTGATTGAAATATATTCCATTTCCTACATTTTTTTTGGAATTTAAAATTTGTTGCGATGTTGCAAGTGGTTGAGGCTTTGTGTTTTCTGTCAGTGACATATTCTAATTTTGTATTTATATCTTGTTCATGAAATTCTTTGTTTAATTTTTTTTAATTTTTTGCATTGCTGGAAATTTTGAGTTTTGCGTAAGAATGGCAAATATTATTTTTTTATTCAACATTATGAGTCTCAAAGAAAGTAACCAACTCAAATACCTTGATTCCATAATATGAAAAAAGGTTTACTCAATTGATGAGGTTCCCATGATTGTGGACCTGCAATGTATCATATATATGAAGCCATAACCCAATAGTTAGAGAGGTTGTTTGCATGATTATAACCTGTGTTAATCAGGTCCCAACCTAGCAACTAAGGTTATCAAACTTGAGAGTCTACGTAAACTTGTGGGAGCTCCGTTAACTCGACTTGTAAACTTTTAAGAGTTTACTTTATGTGAATTTTTTTTTATACTAGCAAGATGATGCTTGAATCTAAATATACATCCACTCAGAATCTTTGAACAATAATTACATTTCATTTTTTTACCATCCAATTTGACTTGCTGGACCATCTTTACTTCTAATTTTAATAGATGAGGATGCACATGGATTGTGCTCAATTGAATTTGATCCACTCATAGACATATCTAACAAAAACATGTTTTTAAAAAATAATTTTTTTTGTAATCAAAACTAGAATTCAAAAACCCTAATTTAATCCCCTTATTGCCCTAATTTTTGTCATAATAAAAAAATTCATATTCCCTACCGGATGACAACACAACCACGACAACACAAACCATCGTCGTAGACGACGATGCACCACCACATAGCGGCGCAGTGAACTACTGGAATCACATCACACAATAACAATAATGTCGCGGGACGGACGACACCGCAAGACGTCACACAACCAGCAACAAAGATCGACGAACAACAAGAATGATGGTGTGGAAAGTAGAGATGACCACGATGCGGAAAATGACAGGCAATGACCATCAACGATGAAGATGAAACCCTCATGCATAGCATTGGAGGAGAAGCACGAATCGAGTGGGTTTTTCTAATTTTCGCAAAGCTAACAACATCATTTAAGTTTAAAAAAAAAATCCTTCTAGACTTTCACCAACTTTGTTGTAGACTCTCGAGTTTGGCTGAGTTCACCGAGTTTGTTTTTGAGTCTACCTAGTTTGCTTGAAAAAACGAGTTTAGTTGTCAACTTGCGAGTTTGATAACCATGTAGCAACCATACTATTACTTTAAGGATTTTATTTTTTTTCTACCCAAAATATGACAGTTGTAAAATCTTAGAAGATATTATTTAAATATAAAATAAGCATATGCGATCAATTTTCATTGTGGTTTTGTCTAGAAGATGTATTTGGCCGTGTGTCTTATATTAGTGCAAATAGGACAATCTATAGAAGTGCCTTTGATGATCTACCTGTCTCCTTTTTCCTCATAATTTCCTGCAATTGAATTATTTTACTATTTTTATTACCAAGAATTGTGCATTCTATTTTTAGGTTCATACATGGTCTGCAGACGCTAACCAGTTCATTGCTGATGAAGAGGATGCCACTTATAGCTGCCGCATCTCTGGTCAGTATCTCCCTTGAGAAACTAGAACTAAGCTGAGAGAGAGGTTTCCGTAAACTGAAAATGAATTTGCATTACTAATGTTGAAGTACTAAAACAGGAATTTATACAAACTAAGTAGCTTGCACCACAAGCTATGCTGACTAGACTACAACTTAGTGTAACTAACTAGCAGAGTAACTTGCATAGCAAGCTGAGCTGAGTAGACTACAATTCTTCTAACTAACGGACAGCTGAGTGAGCTGACTACAGTTAGTTACAACAAATACTAAAGTGATTGCAACTGTAAACCTTCTATACTTCACTTCTTGAGATTTTATTTCCCAATTTAACTTTGACTGATAATTTATTTCACATTGGCTGATAGTTTCCTATGTTGAGTTACTTTCCTTCATCTTAATTATTTTGGTGCTTATTAAGATAATGATTTTAATTCTTGTCCTTATAATAACACTTTTAAATTTTGATGTGTTTTATCCTTGAAGAATGCTAAACAACATATCACTCTATCATGTTTTCAAAAGGATGGACTGGAGGGATTTTTGATTGGATCACTATGGATGGATATTTGTAATCCATCAATGCATTTAGCATGCGCTAACAATCTCCATTTTTTATTTGTAAGATATTTTTGTTGGTTTATTAACCATACATTAAAACTTGATAATACATTAGCCATCTATTTCATTAAATTTATTGTTATAATTGTGTGACTGAACTGGACATATATATGGATGGGCTAACTGAATGGATCCAATTGCCACCCTTGCTTTTGTATGATTTTCTCAAATATTAGCAGTACATCAGATATATATTAAACCAATCTAGGAAATATAATAACAACACTTATTGTAATCAGATAGCTATGATTCAGGGATATAATCAGATCCCTATGATTCATGGATATAATCAGATCCCTATGATTCATGGATATAATCAGATCCCTATTATTCAAGGATATAATCAGATCCCTATGATTCAGGGATATTTCCTATAAACTTTAATTATATTAGGATAAATAGTTGGTTTAGTACAACAAATATTGACGTATTTCGTTTTTAGTACAATAAGAAAAAAATTATAGTCTTAGCACAATTTTAATTCTGTTAGTTTTTGATTGAACTAAATGGTTAGTACAAACAAATGAACATGCATTTGGTCTTTAATAATTGTCCTATGTGTTTGTTAAAAGGAACACTAATGTTAATATGCAATTAATCTTAAAGGAACTACTAGAGATTTTACATTACAAAGCAAAAAGCAAGGGGGAAAGGTTTCAATTGCACATTAACGGTAATTTTCCCTTTAATAAACAAACGCACATGCTCAATTACGTTAAAACATTAAAGGAATTCAAACAAAATTAACGGAGTTGAAGTTGTACTAAAACTGTAACTTTTTTCTTATTGTACTAAAACTAAAATATGTTAATTCTTGTTATATATTTACCCCTTATAATATGCTAAATATGGAATAATAAAATATGATTGCTGACACTGCCTGTAAAGCTGGTGAATATGCATTTTCCATTCCTTGAAACAATCCTTTCAAAGTTGTTGCTATTCATTCCCATTGTTAGAAGATGTGCAAGGTTGTCTTGAGAGGAGACATATGGAATGCAGAGTCAACCACGGTCTAATAAAATATGATTGCTGACAGATTTCAATAATTCAGTTATTTTTTCAATTGAGTTTGTTTCTTTTTACATATTTTCAAATGCTTCATCAGAAAATGCTTTTTGTTAGGTGTGCTTTTCCTGGAAGAGGTTGTAAATTCTTTTGATGATGAAGGAATTTCGGCCATCATAGATGGTACAAAGCAATGGTTCAATGAGTCTGAAACCAGAAAGGCCGCTGGCAATGCAAGCTGGTGGAGGGTAAATACAAAATTTCTATTCTTCTTGGATCTAGAAACTGTCTTATGTTTGGTAAATTTGATTGGCAGGCTACAGGCTACTTTTAAAATAATGCTGATTCCCAATTCTGTTTATTTTGTTGGCATGTAACTCTTCCCTAGTATATATGTTATTAAAAAGTAAAGTGCCCTAGAATCTGCATTCAAGTTTCTAGATGCTTCAACTAGGAAAAATTATCAATGTCTGATTGGGAATTGTGCATTTGTACAGCTAATCTCTTTTAGGACACTTTCATTTATACATTTCAATAACCTTAGACACTATTAACCACTTATAGAAGATATTTAACCATTAGTGCTACATGTACAAATTGATAATTTTATACAATTGATAATTTGATTGGCCGTTAATCACCATTGGACGTTTCAATAATCTTGTGACACTTCTTACTAACCATTTGTGAGACATATTAGCCATCAGTGCACCAAGTGCAGATTGGTAATTGTATATCCAAATCTTAGTTTCCTTTTTTAACCACCCGTGACACAAAGTTAACAATATTAGATGTTTCAATAACCTCAGACACTGTTAACAACTTTTGAGGCATATTTAACCATTTCTACTACTAGTAAAAATTGCTAGTTGCATGCTATTACATTTGTTCATATGATTTGATTATGTTAGTGATATGATAACTTTAAATAGGGAGATATGATATGATTTGTTTACATTACATAGGGAGATATGATAGTTGATAGGGAAATGTCTTATAAAATATTTCTCATTATTAGATATTGACTTTGTTCCTTATTATTGTATCTCTTTTTCATTATAAATAAGAATACTCTTGTGTACACTACACACGAAATTCATTAAGGTTTTCAATTTCTCTCTTCTCAACGTGGTACAAACAATGTTATCAATAATCGGTTATGGCGGCGTCATGGTGGAAACCGGTGGCGGATTTCCTAATTGTCGCCACAACATGGTTTAGGAGTCCATTTCCACTCCTTTGCTGGATATGGAATGGCCCAAATAAGCTCTCTCTAGTTATCCAAACTTGCATTTTTTCTGGTTTGCATAAAACTGATGTTGCTGTAACATATTTAGAACCTGCTTCAACTGAACCAAATGATCATCCCATGTTTTATTGTATATCAAAATATCATTAGAAAAAAAAAACAAAGACAAACGTCCTTAGAAAAGGATGTAAAAAGGTGTTCATGGCACATTGAAAAGTTATTGAGGCATTAGTCAATCCACACGACATGACTAAAAATTTACGATCCCCATGTTGGTTTCAGAAGGCAGTCTTTTGTATTTCTGGTTCATGCATTCGGATTTGATGATATCTAACCCTCAAATCCACTTTTGAAAAAAGTTGTGCTCCATGTACTTCATCCAATAATTCTTTGATGACTAGAATGGAGAATTTATCTGGAATAGTAGCCTTCTTCAAGGTGCGATAATCCACACAAAAGCTCCAACTTTTGTCTTTTTTAATGGCTAAAGTGATTGGATTGGAATATGGGTTCTTGCTAGGTCTGATGATTCCAAATTTCATCATCTTCACTTATTTTTTATTTTAGTTTTCAGCAAATGTGGGTATTTGGAAGGTCTCACATTAATAGGATTTGTTCTAGTTTTCATAGGGATTGTGATCAACTTCCATATGGGGTGACAACTCTTGGTTGACCAAAAATTCCCTCACAATCTTTTAAAACCTTTCTCAAATCTTGCTCAGCCTTTTGTGTTCCCCATGTGATAAAAACAACCTCTATTTTCGTTTCTTTCCTTAAAGCTTGTCGAGTCACCAAAGTTTTAGCTAAGGTTGGATAACCCCTAATCTTGACAGAACAACCTTTCATACTAAAATTCATGGATAATGTTCTGCAATGCACCTTAACATCTCCAAGGAAGCCAATGAAGTTACTCCCAGAATCAACTCCACTCCTAATTTTTCAAAAAAGTATCTCCTTGACTATGTACTCTCCTAGCTACACTTCTACATCCTTTCAACAAACATGAGTATGATTTCACTGACTGTACCCTAACCTTACAATGTATGGTTGAGTGGTTTCCACTTGTAGCCTGCGTAAGCACACCAAATATGATGAAGTGAAATTATAACTAGTCTCACTATCAATCAAAACCAACATGAGTCTTCCCTTCAATTTCCTAATTTTCATTGTTTGAGATGGTTTCATACCCCCTGTAGAAAAATGGATAAGTCCATGTGTTGACAATTTTGATCAAAGTCCTCTTGCTATCTCTCCACCAAAAATTCACCAACCTCATTCAACCTACATCCCTTCTATTTTCCATATTCCTTATCTATAGCCAAGATGATATCTCCTAAATTTTGTTCAGGACAACGATGCCCTGGATTATATGCCCCACCATAATGAAAACACCTTCCCTCTTCTCTCCTCGTAACATACTCCAGATAAGGGAGGTTTCTGGTTCCTCTGTTTCTTAGACCCGTTGTTCCCATTCCCCTTACTTTTGATCCTTGTGAGATGCTAGGTGTTCTCATCCTCGCATTACTACCTAAGATTGTTGAAACTTGTGTACTTTGGTTGTTCTTAAAGGCCTCAGTCTGCTAAACAACCCCATCTCCTCTATGGTATTGAAAACTTGATATGTTATTTCAAACAGGAAAACCACCTGTTGGTCGTGATTCTTGCATAGCTTCTTCAACATCTTGAGCTATTTGAATGGCCCTAATCAAATCTTTAGGATCATGTGGTCGAATTTGATTTCTAGTGTTAGATTGCAACCTAGCAAAGAAGTATCCCAACAATTGATCTTCAAATGTTTGTGGGGTCTGTGAAACCAACATCTCAAACTCTTGGATGTAATCATCCACCTTTTCTTGTTTTCTTATTTCTACTAAGCTTTCAAAAATGGTAATGTGCTCTTTGCCTCCAAATCTTCTACTTAGCACAACAACAAACTCCTCCCAAGATGAATTCTTGGTCTTCTGGTGCCAGAACTTGAACTAGTGATTGGCATTTCCCTCCATGCTGATAAGTGCCAAGTATAATCTTTCCGTTTGAGAGATGTTTTGTACCAAAAAGAATCTTTTAGCTCTAGCTATCAATCCTAACGAATTAAATCCTTCAAACATTAGCAGTTCCACTCTTTTTGTCCACATCCTTAAAATTTCTTTTTCCGTTTTCATAAGAATCTGTTTCCATGCACTGATCTTTCCTCTCTATTCTCGTCATTGTTGACCAAAATTTTGACCGTCATTTGATAGTTTTTCTCATTTCTTGATTTCTTGAAGAACTTTAATATCCTTCATATTCGACAACTTGTCTTTCACAATGGAAAAATCTGTCTTTAGTACCTCCTTTCCTTGTTCATCGCTCATCTTTCAAACACACTCAATTGACTTTCCATGATCACCCCTTTTTCGGATTTGGTAGGTCGGACCAAACTTTTACGAGCCTTCAAAGAAAAGGTAAAACATAGAAGAGAAAACATAGGTATAGTCCCCACAAAGCTGTATTACTCCTCAGAAAACTTCGAAATAATTGTTTACATAAGAGAATACTTCCTTTCTCATAGAGCATTCCCTGTCACAAAAACTACTATCATTCCTATCCTTTACCACACAAGATAAGAATATATAGAAAGTCTTAGCCCCCTTCCCATAATAGTTAACAACTAACAACTAACTAATTTTAAATTTCTTTCTATAATAAACTTTCCACACCCTCTCATTGCTCCCCTTTCTATTAGCTGCATAAATGAACGTTTCGTGTGAGATTAAATATTTATGGGTGGTCTAACAGGAGTTCAAGAATGATGGCATAATGGTCCCAAAGAACATGACTAGGATAGGTTCAGAATGACTTTGATACCATGACAATAAGTGAGGTTTTGCCCAACTCTACATTACAAAACTGACTTGTAAGGTGATGATTGGACCCCATTCATATATTATAATTCAGCCTTATTCTTAGTCGATGTTGGGATCTCCAACATGCAGAATGACGATAAAACAAAGAATGATCAACATTATTTTGCATCATTCCAAACTATTGGATGTCTGAAAAGGTCCAAACCATGCATAGAGTGATTGTTTGAGGCCAGACAGGACCTGCATAGATGACATACCATTTTAGATGACTCCTCCTCAACAACAAATCTAGGATGTTGCTTCGTGTAGACTTAAACATTAAGATTAACATGTAGAAATGCATTTTTAATGTCAAGTTAAAACAGAGTCTGAGTTACGAATAACTTCAGCAGAGAAGAAAAGTCAAATAAATGTCATCTTGGCCACAGGTTAGCCATTAATTTTACCATTAGGTATTGTTTTAAGAGTGTACAACTATAGACACCCGATAATTGATTTTCCAGCTGGAAGAGGAACCAACAACATAGTATCACAAACATCTCATCAATCGTTCTTGTCGTCACTTTAGGTGAGATAAAGCTTCATATGGAGACTTAGGAATAGGAGATTGATGTGTGATAGTACATGCTTGATAGAGCACCTTTGGAAAATGTTGTGTGTGAATGTGTCTAGAGATTTCTGCCTTTTGAGACTTGTGGGGTTTGGTTGTGCTCACGGAAGCCACTCAAATTATAAACTCTGTTGGCACTTTGAACCATTGTCATTGACAAGCAGTGGTGGCTGGTGACGACTTAACTGGAGACAATAGAGTGGGACTGAACCCACTCTACCATGTTCAGAAACTAAGCATTAGGATTCGCTTGAATTACTTGAGTTTGCTCAACTGTAGTGTAAATGAACAAAATGAGTACTTGAAAAAAAGGAAGAATGGACATGTTCAGACTAGGAGAACCTGCACCTGTATAGCCTGAGAGCATATATACACAAAAGCAGCCTTTTTCTTATGCATTGATTATTTCCTAAGAGTTTTCTTATGCATTGATTGCTTCCATTTTATTTCTCTGTTGTGAAGTCTAAACTGTTTTATTATTTTATACATGTTAATTTTTGGCAGATAAGAGAAGCTACTCTTTTTGCCCTATCATCTCTTTCAGAACAACTATTTGAGACAGAGGTTGGGGAATCCTACTTCAGTTGTGAATTCTGATATGTAGAGTTAGAAGTTTTCGTTTCCAGCCTCAGTAACTTTTGTTTTCATTTTGAAGTTGGGTGGACTATGATATATTTTGTTATTGATACAGGAAACCGGGGTTTATACACGCGACTTGAAGCACCTGGTTGAGAAGATTTTTGCAGTCGACTCTCTAATAGGTTGATTTCAACTCTTCCCTTGCCTCTTTTAAGCTTTCATTCTGATTCAATGAATGCAGCTGTGTCTCTGATACATATTTTTTATCTTATTTTTTGACTTTTGTGCCAGGTCCTCTTGAATGTCCTTTTTTATATGCCCGCATTTTTACTTCAGTTGCTAAATTTTCCTCTTTGGTGAATGATCCTGTCCGAACTTTTTAGATTTCATTTCTCTCTCCCTCTCTCTCTCTTAACTTGTAATTGATCTTTAATATTTTACAGATAAGCAGTGGCTTACTAGAGCATTATCTCTATTTAGCAATGAAGGCAGTTACAATTGATGTGTAAGAACAGTTGTCTCAGTTTTTAATCTTTCTAAATATACTCTTCTAACTTTGAATATAACAGGCCCCCACCTGTAAAAGTAGGTGCCTGCAGAGCACTTTCTAGCCTCCTTCCTGAAGCAACAAATGAAATTGTCCAATCGCAGTTGTTGGGTTTATTTTCATCCCTCACTGATCTTCTTAATCATGTACCCCACAATATAAATCCTTTTTGTTATATATCTTTTACTATATATCTTCTACTATTGTTGCATGTAATAATTACCAAAATATGATTTCCAGGCCTCTGAGGAAACCTTGCACATGGTACTTGATACATTACTTGCTGCAGTAAAAGCAGGTTAGGTTGTATATTGCTCAGATATTGACAGACACACACAAACACACAAGTGTGTGTATATAATGTATTTCTTGATACTAGCTTAATTATATTTTCATATTTATAATAGGTACATATGCTCTACTCTTGTTTTATTAGATTCGCCTGTGCAGAATATGTATTATAATTTATTAATCATTGGGCTGAGAAGTTTTATCAAACAAGTTTTTACTTAAATCTATATCGTTTCCATTTCAAATGTATTTATTCCCTCATCGTTGCTTATAATAGGTCGTGAATCATCAACAGTAGTTGAAAACATGATTGCTCCTGTAATCCTTAATGTGTGGGCATCACATGTTTCGGATCCTTTTATCAGTATTGATGCACTTGAAATTCTTGAGGTAATGGTTTTATTCTTGTATATATTATTATCTTCGGAGTTACTTGGTTGTTTTTCTTAGCATCTTACATTAGTCATGGCTGATGTTGTCAAACATTACCTTGAGGTAGGACTCTAAAACAAGAGGTTTTAACGTGGAATGTTCTATCCAACCAAATACAGGCCAAAGTTTATATAAAAAATCAGTTTTGTTTTAATCTTAGTAGGGGTTTGTAGTGGTCAATCCCAAAACCACTAAAGAGGGATAGCATTGCAGAACTCAGGATACATTATGCTATTTTTTTCAATTATTATTTATTATATTTTGTGTTATGCTTTATGTAACATATTATTATTATTATTATTATTATTATTATTATTATTATTTAAGAGCATCTTTTGAAAAAAAGTTTTTTTCTTCCCATAAGCTATTTTTGATGAAAAATATGTTAATTAAATAAACTGGATGTTTGGGACATCACTTGAAATTTAATAGAAAACCTTTTCCCTTAAAACTAAGTTATTTATCATGAATATGAAAAGTGTAGTTTATGATTATTTCCCAGCAATTTTTTTCCCTTTCAACTTCATAGATTCTTATTCTTATGTAACAGCTATTTTTTTGTTGTTGCATCCAAATAGGTAACAACTTCATAGTCACATTGTTGCATTTTTAAAAGTTGAGGGATTTTATTGAACTTTGAGAGGGTCACGTTGTTGCATTTTTAAAATTGAGGGACTATTGAATCTTTTATTAATAGAGAGACCAAATTGAACAAAATAATAAATAATAGGACCAAATAGGTATTTGAGCCAAAATAGTTTGAAGAGATCGTTTTAGTCTCTCAAATTTAGTGTTTAGGAACTACAACCAAAATTCTCCCAATGGGTTTTAGTGTTTAGAAATGGGGAAGAAGAGTTATCCTTTGTTCTCTCCTGTTTTGCAACTGTATTTTATTTTTGCTGATGTCTCCATTTGAGTTTGTTCCTTACTTTGAGTCTTCCACCTTGATTGCCGCTTCCAACATTGGTAACATAACATTCTCATATTTCTCTTGGTTGCGATGAATACGGGTTAAATTGTAAAAGTAACAAAAAATTGTTGGACAACTGAAATGGGAGTGGTATGTGATCTTATACCTTCATTTCATTGTGATGGCCTGAACATAGGGAAATGCTGCAATTTTCAGTAGTAAACACGCGTATGAAGTTAATTGTGTGCTGGGTGTTATTTGACATGGATTGAGAGGCTCTGTTGTATATATGCTCAGAAATACACATATATGTTGGTACTTTTATGTATGTGCTATTCTCTATGATGTTATTTAACCCAAATCTATCATTTGTCAAGCTCTATATATAGATTCCTAGGTTCATAATTGCTGTGGACTTTGGAAACAATTATTTTAATGCTTGCTTATAAATAATTTCTTTTGTCATCTTATTATATTTATTCTTTTTTCCAGACTATCAAAAGCATTCCTGGATGCATACATCCTTTGGTTTCCAGAATTTTGCCATATGTTGGACCAATTTTGAATAAAGTATGACTATTCAAAGTTAACCAAGTGTCAGTGGTTAGTGATATTAGAACAATACCTGTTACTTACACACCATGTAAATGTTCTTGTAGCCCCAAGAGCAGACTGAAGGCTTGGTAGCTGGATCATTAGATTTGGTAACAATGTTACTGAAGGCAAGTATAGTTAGAAACATGTCATCCTTGACCTTTGAGCACTTTATCTTTTGACTTTCTCAGCTCAGTTCGTTATAGCTATATGCAGAATGCCCCTGCTGATGTAGTGAAAGCAATATATGATGTCTCTTTTAATGCTGTTATCAAAATAATCCTTCAAAGTGATGACCATAGTGAAATTCAGGTTTTTTATAGATACACATCCTATTTTGTTATTTATATTTTAAACTATTTCTGATTGGAGCATAGAATTAAAATATATGCATTGACTTCATATGAGCAGAATGCTACGGAATGTTTATCTGCATTTATATCTGGGGGAAGACAAGACATTCTTGCGTGGGGACCTGATTCTGGATCAACTATGAGAAGTTTACTTGATATAGTTTCAAGGTAGTTGGCAATTTTTTCACATTTCTAAGTAAATTGGCTACCATTTTGCTTCAAGCACCTTTCAACAATAGTTCAAACAATTTTTTATTCATTTTGTTTTTTCTTGATGTTTTTGCTTTTAAACCTTCCTCTAGAATATGGAAAAGGAGAAAACCAGTATGGGAAATGGATCTGACAGTCACTTCTGTTTCTATATTTTCTGCAAAATCAACCTGTTCCCTGAGTTTATACATAGCTTTATGAAAAACGTTCAGTTTATTTTATTGTTACCTACCATTTGAAATGATTGTGTATACCATTTATGTGGCTAACAACGAGTGGAAGATTCAACCACAATAATAACAAACAAACTAAGCCTCCCACCCTCCGGGTAGAGTTGGCTGCTTGGATCGAATAACGTCAGTGTACTATTATGGATCATACTTAGAGACAAACCCAAGGCACTCTTTCATTTGACTTACCCAACCTGAAGTCTATGGTTTACATCATCGCTTGTTTCAGTGTCATTTTGTACCATCGACCCATGATAGTAAAACTGTGTGACTTGTGGTTAGGTATGGTTTCCAAGATTGAACACTAAATTAGGATTATTATCTACTGTTATACTTACAATCTTATACTCCATCTTCTGCTCAAATTGAAAACTTGAACTTCTAAAGCTTGCTTTCATATTTCTAGCTTCTAATTTTGTTCCTCTGGAAAATTGCTAATGAACTATATCATCAACGAAAGACATGCATAACCTAGAGCCTTGAGTATGCTTTAGTAAGCACATCATGTATCATGATATAAAGATAAGGGTTAAATTGATCCTTATTTATCTCTATACCAATAGGAAAATCTGCTATGCCCTTATTGTCTGTTCACACTAGTATTATTAAAACTGAACTGGTCATCAACTCTACTATTGCTGGTCAACTGGTCAATAGTTAAACTTTTAAGTCGTTAGTTGAATTGAATCACTCGATTTAGTATATTAAATATATGAAAGCGTGGTGACTGTTCGGAGTTGGTGAGTCAATTTTACTGGTTCTATCAAGTTTGTAATGGTTTCTAGTTGGTTTTGAGATGTCATCACTGGTCTTAGTTTATTGATGGAACAGCTTGATCGGACTGGCCATATGTCCAGTTTCAAGTTGAATCTATGGCTTCATAGTGTGGATCATTTATTCATACCATTTGCATCGCCATGCTCTAGGCTGATAGCCTTGGGCATAAAGAGGTGTTTTGGAAAATGGCTTTAGGTGAGATTACCCAGAAACCTACCTTTATTACATCCTCTTTGGGAGTTTCCATAACTGAAGCCTCAAGGGTGTTTAGTTGCACATTGACTAAAGACACGAATTTAATAGTTGAAATCAAGGGACAGGACTGAACGAATGTTTATTTCTTATTGATTCATTTTGTAAAAAGGATATTAAAATATATAGATGCAATATAGGCTAAAAGAGGAAATGATTAAGCAAAATCACGTGATATGTTCCTATAGGTCCCCAATTCAACCCACTTTCCTAGATTTGATAGTGTAAATAGAAAGAATGCTCAAGAGATTGCATCTAGCTGATTCGTATATTTTTAAGGATGACCCTTAAATTAGAGATACTAAAAAAAAAGGTATGAGCAACCTACACATAGGTAACATCTAGGAAATAAAAAAGATAAGTTAACCTATTTTAACAAGTTAACCATTCAAATAAGTTAAACAAGTCTAAAACTCCCCAAGTTGGAAACTTGCAAGGACTTGGTTAAAATATTTGGAAGTTGAACATCGGAGTTGACAAGTTTCGCGAAAATTTCCTTGGACAACTTCTCTTGAACAAAATGACAATCAATCTCTATATGTTTGGTTTTCTCATGAAATATAGGATTGAAAGCAATGTGAATAACATGGTTAGAATAGGCCTTAAATAGGCTTCATTAAAAGGCTGTTTTGTGCTGTACATATATCTCTACCTAGGATCCTTGATATGCCTTTACTTGTTTTTTACTCTTTGCTCTTCTCATACAGTTACAGTCAGTATAAATATCAAAACCTATGAGAGGAAAATTAAGCTCTCAAAATAATATTGTCTTTTCATTTATCTCAAGTTAGATCATATCTCCCAAATCCGCGACATATCATAACAGAAATGTGTTATATCTCAACAAATAGAACTTATAAATCTTGGGCAAGTCACCTTATAAGTAAGTTTTATGGCATCGAGTTAGGTTCCAAGTCTAAATTGTAAGATATTCTCTTTACTACATCTTGTTCATCTGAACTCTCCAACCTCCATTACAGTAACAAGTAGGAACATTTTATTCTTTTGTTTTATTTTAGGTTTTCTGCTTATGTGTGCATGTGGGTGTATATCTTAATTTCTGTTTCTGATTTGTTATGTGATTTCTTTTATTTTGGAACAGACTACTAGACCCGAAATTGGAAAGCTCTGGGTCTCTCTTTGTTGGGAGTTACATTCTTCAACTTATTTTGCATTTACCATCACAGATGGCGGTACATATTCGAGACTTGGTTGCAGCACTTGTCAAACGTATGCAGTCTGCTGAAAACGCTCTCCTGCAAAGCTCATTGCTTATTGTTTTTGCTAGATTGGTAATATAGCCAATTTTTCTGATTGAATTTGAATGATTCTTTTGTCAGTTTTTTGTTGGTAATGGTTGACGGTCAAATCTCTCTATTTCTTATAAATAACTTCGGAGGTTGAAAGCAAAAAGTTCTAGAGACAGTCAAATGAATTATTCTAATGTCTGTTGCTTTTCCTTTGTCCACATGGATAATTTTCCAAAGTATTACTTTAAATTCAGGTACACATGAGCGTTCCTAATGTTGGACAATTTATTGATTTGCTGATCTCAATTCCTGCGGAAGGACATAGTAATTCCTTTGCTTATGTAATTTCAGAATGGACCAAGCAGCAAGGTGATCATCCTTCTGCTATTCTAAATATTTAGGAATGTGATTTATTTGGTATTTTTCATTTTGCAAATTATGAGTTTGTCATGTAGTTTGTCCATAGAACTGAAAGATGTGTCTGTAACTGACTAAAAATTCTAATATCTTGCTTGAATTGTTGAAAGATTTTGTTTGTCACTGACTAAAAATTCTAATATCTAACCATGCTAACTCCTTCCCCCTTCCTAGTGCGTGTGAATAGTCTTTATACTTTTTTTTGGGTGAAACTCATGTTTATGTAACTTTTATTTCTGTCAAACATGAGAATGATCAAAAAGGAATTCTGAGATGTGCATAAACAAAATCAATTTTCTTCCATGTGATATATGATTGCAGGCGAAATACAGGGAGCATATCAAATAAAAGTAACCACAAGTGCCCTGGCCTTGTTGCTAACCAGTAGGCACAATGAATTGGGAAAAATACATGTCCAAGGCCATCTAATTAAGGTATTACTGTTATATGATTTATCTATTTGCTCTCTTTTTTCTTCACCCGGGAGGGTGGGAGTACTTTTGCTGATTTCCCGAGCTTATTGCTTCATGAAGTCTGGTGAGGGAATAACCACAAGATCAAAATCTAAATCTGCTCCGAATCAATGGGTAATGTTGCCACTTCCTACCAAGGTAATTCTTTTTCTTTATATATAGTTGTTTGCACATGTTATGTTGACTCAAATTATATTATGAATTGACTGCAGAGAATACTGAACCAAAGTTTTATCGATCAATATCTGAACAAAAATTATGATCATGCTACAACAGATCTATGTATAGGTCAGAGGATCATTACTGGCAGATGTCAGTTATAGATGTCTAATAGTTATACTGTTCAATAGTTATAACTGACAAACAGGAGTGCAAGCAAACTAACAAAGAAAATATTCAAGAGAAATATCTATCTCTAACACCCTCCTCAAGATAAAGGTGGGTGACAGACAACTGGTTAATCAACCAACTTAAGCTTTATCCCTGAGAAATGAAAATCTAGTAGGATAAAAAGGAGTTTAGATAAGAGATCAGGTCACTGACATAGGCTAAGGATGTGCTTCACAATGAATTGCTTAGTGATGAATGCTTTTCCGCTTAAACACATCAAACAAAGTCATGAAAAACATGTAACTGGGGTTTAACCTAAGTCATGTTGACAAGGAACATTGATCATTATTCTAATTTTAATATCACAATTTCAGAATCAGGTTTGAAGGATTTTACATGATTTTGGAGTTCCAATTACTAGCAAAACAGTACAATTAAAGTTCTACGAAATATTATTGATTTCTAACTTTATTTGTAAACATTCTTATTCCAATTAACTAGTTAGAATTGATTCATCATATCAATTCTATCTACAGTCATGAATTAAACATAAGAGAAGCAACCATATAAACCTGAATTCAATTCATGTAGTAATTGCCCAAAATCAGACTTCCATTTCTATTTCCCAATTCTCCATAAGATATCTCCCATTTCCCCTTTTCCCATAGAACAGAAATATTCTCTTATTCCCTTTCTCCATCCTCTAACAAACTTCCACTACCACATTCCTATCTAGCCTCTTTAGTCTTTGTTGGTTTGGGCCTATGGGAATACACATTAATAAAGGGTCTATCAAATTCCTTGCCAAAGTTGGGGTTTTGTTCACAAGAGCACCACCTGTTGCATCTATCATACTCCCATCCATAATGGTTAATCCCTCAGAAATATTGGATTAGGAACTGCTTACTAATTTCACGGTGGGGGCAACTTGCAAACAATCTTTTAAACCTCTCCTAGTACTCACAAAGAGTCTCTGTATCAAGTTGCCTAATGGCACAAATTTATTTTCTTATGAAGTGGCATTTTGAGGCTGGAAAATATTTCTCCAAGAACAACCTCTTCAATGTCTCCCAACCAGTAATGGAACCGGATGGAAAATAGTACAACCAATCCTCTGCTCTCATGTTGAGAAAATGAAAATGCTTTGACCTATATGTGATACAGACAACCAGTCCATAAGAAAATGAAAAAAAATTTCATATGAAGTGGAGTGGCTTTTTGAGGCTGAAAGTATTTCTCCAAGAACAAACTCTTCAAGCCTCCTAACCAGTAATGGAACAGGATGGAAAATAGTACAGTCAATCCTTTGTTTTCATGTAGAGAAAATAAAAATGCTTTGAGCTTCATGTGATCTTCAGACAGACCTTGAGTTCTCATGGTAGTGCATACTATATTGAACTCCTTTAAGTTCTTCTGCACAGATTTATCTAAACAGATCCTTATTCAATAGTATTAGGTCAACTATCCCAAAGTTTATTCTCTTTTCCCCTAAGATGCTTACCCAAACGCACCCTAGGTCTACTATTCCAAGGCTTATTATTAGGTAAAAATACAGGAATGGTTTCATATTACTTCTCTTGCACTTGTATCAAAATTATTTTTTAAAGCTCAAAGTGCAGTTTCTACGATGAATTGCAACAATGTTACTGTGTTAACATCCTGATTAAAATTTATGGTTAGCTGTAAAACGAGATTATTTGTAAGTTGAATGTATTGATATTGTATCATAAACTGAGTATGTTTTCTCTTTTTTGAATATCTTGCAGATAGTCGCTTTGTTGGCGGATGCATTAACTGAAATACAAGAACAAGTTTTGGAAGCTGATGATGTGGTATTTAATGCATATTGATGTGTACTCTAATTATACACTAATTAGTAAAGTTGTTACCTAATGTATAAACTTTGTTCAGGATAGTGACTGGGAAGAAGTTAAAGCAGATGGTATTGAAAATGATAGAGATTTTCTTTATTCGGTGTCTTCACCTTCGGGAAAAGCTACTGATGAACATCTTGAAGCAATGGCAAAAGTATTTAATGAGGTTTGGTTGAGTTACAGCAATTGTCACCTATCTTAATTTCTGTACTATGCACTTATATTGTAGTTTTATACTGATTTTTGATATATTCTTATTTTATTTGGCTAAACTTGTTTCACAATTACAAGGATCGAGATGATCAGTATGAGGATAACCTTTTTAGTGTTGCTGATCCTCTCAATCAGGTGTGATCCAGAGTCTGTTTTATTTATTCAATGTGATGCTCTAACTTGCATATGTATTTGTTAACAATTTACAATTATGGTTGCGAGTGACAGATAAATCTGGCAAATTACCTTGTTGATTTCTTTGTTAGCTTTTCTCAATCTGACAGACAGCTCTTAGATCACATCTGCGAGGTTATCACAGTAATAATTTTCATTTAGTTCACCTTGTAGTGTAGACGATTGTTGCTTAACTTCTGTAATTTATCATGGCTTGCACTGCAGAGCTTGACTCAGTCTCAACAAAATGCCATTCAAATGGTACTGAAGAGATGAAAATTTAGTGTGTAATCATCAAGTGTGCTGTCTCAAAGATGGGTTGATAGTACTACAAAGAATCAAACAAATATATGGTTGGAAACCAATATTTTTCCCATATTGAGGTTGGGGTGGTCTGCAATTCTGAAAGGTGTTTTTCCTCTGCTGCAGTGTTCCCCCGTTTTTGTCTATTGAATTTTGTATTGAATGTGTTATTGTATGTATTAGTGATGTTTTGTTTTTAGTTGGTTTCTGCCCATCTATAATTGACCAAATATTGTTTGTATACCAATTTTGTTGATTATTCAAGAAAAGGAAGAAACTTCAGTTGGTAGCATAATGGTGCAAAAGAATTTCAATTGTATTGGTTCCTGCTTGTTACTATTCCCTTTAGAAAACTGTTACGATTCCCAGTTGCTTATATTTTTCCTGTTGGAAAACTATTTCAGTCTAGAGTTAACCATTGGTTCCAGTAATGATTTCTCTCTTTCTCTCCCCACATTGTAATAACCCCTTTCTTTTCAGGAGAAAACAAGACTCAAGAAGTACATTTAATTTTGTTCCTGCGAGATTGAGTGATTTTTCTCTAACTGTGGTATATCTGTCCTCTTATGTATAAATTGAAACACTGCTCGATTAAAAATGAACCTGCCAATCGTTACAACAAATTATTAACTATCCTCATTTCTAAAGTTTAACTGCTATCAAAATGGATCATTTTACTTAGAATTGTAATTAATGGTTCTGTTATTTAATAATGGATCATTTCACTTAGGATTGTAACTAATGGTGATGTCATTTAACAAGTCTTATGTTACTTTTGGGTTGAGAGGTTGTTTAAGTCCTTGGTTGTATTTTAAAATGCTAGTTTGAGATAAAACACAAGTGATTTTAGACTTACAGAAGCGCTTTGCACTTAAAAAGTGTTTGTGCAATGTCGTGGCTTCATTTTCTAGGCTATATTTTCCTGGTCCCTTACATTACTGTGACTTGATAAAATTAACTGACATTTTAAAAACCCTAGGCCAACACAAACCTCCCTCGTTTTTTGTGATATACTTTGGCACTGTGGAAAGCAAGTGAGGTAGACCTTTGTGCTTTTTTGTGGCATTATGATGGTTACGATTAGTTTTAGAAGCACTGGTCGTTGGAAAAAAAAGGTAAGTTTTTTTTTTTTGGCTTCCTATAATGGTAATTCGGAATGTTTGTGGAATTGCAAATCTGGAATGACATTGGGGTGTGCATGCATATACTATTAGGGAATGACAACGATTCCAAAAATGGTTAAATATGTTTTTTTTGTCATAATACAAAATTGAATTTTATCCTTGTTCCAAACTTTAATCATGAGATGTTTGTAATATGAAAATAATTAAAATGGAAACAGACTCTGTTAACTTTTGTTTACATGGCAAATATAGTGCCAACGTGGATTGTGTTTTGACTTCCACGTGGATCATTTGGTATAACTTTGTTTATTTGGAGAGAGAAACTAAATATAATTGAGTTTCTTTGAAGTTATGGAATCAATCCTAAAAACAGCACCACATGAGAAACAAGTGTGAAGGAAAAAGAAAAAAACAAGCAAACGTACAAAGATAGGAGGCAGATGAGTGATGCAGGAAAGTGCAACAACTCAACCCTTTTTAACAACCATCATTACCCCTACCCACCTAAAATATCATCCAAAATTCATATATAAGAGGAAGTATGCATTGAATATTTTAGAGAAACTGCTTTAATGGATTTAAATTTATGGATCCGGTCTCCCTAATCGAAATGTGATTTACCTGACCGAGATAAGGGAATTCTGGCTGAGACCAGAGAACCTGACCGAGACAAGGGAAACCTAGCCGAGACAAGAGAACTCGGTCGAGACAAGGGAAACAACTACGGACGGCCTGATCGACCGATACATAAATCCATTAACGTTCAAACCAAGGTCAGTGAAGTTAATCTGTCATTAAGGATTAGGTAATACACCCATAAGTGAGATTCATTCCACTAATAAGGCCCAATAAGGTAAGCCTATTAAAATAATATAAATAACACAAATCCCAAGGAGAAAGGTATGTCATTTATTACTGTGCACCTACCCGAATACTGATCACCCGCTTTACTGACTTGAGCGTTGGAGTGCCTTCGCAGACCGAGATCGAGAGCCGAAGGAGAAGCACGAAGACGAGAAGGATCCCAAACAAACACCCAGCAACTTGCCCGACCGAAGGAGGAAGACCTAGGGTGCAAATCTCAAAATACATCATCATCCATATATAATTATTTCATGGTAAAAAGCGTGACAATAACATGAAAAGAGAAACACAAACATAAAAGATACGAGACAAATTAATCTTGATTATCTATTCTATAGAATATAATTCTTTTGGAGTATAAATATAAATATAAATATATATATATATATATATATATATTAAAATAATTAAAATAATGAAGTAATCATCAATAAAATTAATAAATATGCTAATATTACTATTAAGTCTTTTATGTTTTTTTTATTTATTTTTGTTATCAAGGTTACATTATGTTCTTGTTAATCTATTTAACCGAAGAACTATAACTAATTTTTTTCAAACATAAAATATCAAAATCAAACTTAAGAAAAAAACTTTAGAATATCAAACTGAAATTTTTAAAAATTTATTACGGAACATGTCAATGAATTTTATTAACTTATTTAATGTTTTAATTAAAAAAGCTAAAATAAACTTTAAAAAACATAAACTATTTTGAAACTTTTAAAATTTAATGTTGCATGAAAAATACTTAACTAAAAAGTAAAATTTAGTAGAAAGTAATACAAAATAAAACTATCATTGAAAAACAATTGAATATATATGAACTTCGGATACTCCTCTTAAATGGTGTGTCAGTGTCGGATACTCGTATCGGACACCGACACTTGTATGACACTTGTAGGACATGTATTCGTAAAGTTTACAATTCAAAAAGTATTTGTTGGATTTCTGACAATTCTAGTACGGTTCTAACCCAATTTTAAAAAGGAAAAATACATTAATTTTTAAAAACTCAAACTTATTGTATACGTTTTAATTATGATTATAAAAATAATAAATAAATTATTTTGAACCAGTCATGAAAAATATATTTCTGCTCCAAAAAATAATCTGGAACATACTTGTGCACATAAATCTTTATTGTCAATTTATATAATTTATAAATATATAATATATAGATTCGTGTTCCCGTGTCCTACATTTTAGAAATTATACGTATCTCTGTGTCCGTATCGTATCAGTGTCTGTGTGCGTTTCCATCTTGCAATAGTTTCTCTTTTTAAACTAATATCCCTCATGCATCATCATTTCTTTCATAGTTTGTTTTACACATGCTTATAGGATTTTGTCATTAGAAATGGAAATTATTGAATTCCAAATAGTCTAAGATCATATAGACGATCTACATCCCTCTAGTTTTAATATAATAAAATATTTTTAAGTGTTCGATGTTTTATGAGTCACTGATAATCATTTTAATATTCTAACAAATGTTGTATGAAACTACAGTTCATAATAGACTTTATAAGATTAGACAATCTAATACAATTTTTATTTTTTTTAATATGAAAATAATTTTTTAATTAGTTGAAAACGAAGTGTTAAAACACATTTCTAAATTATTTACATGATCAAAATCATTTTAATGCCAATGAGTACATTGTGTGTTCTTTAAACTCATTTCAAAAGAACATAACAATTCTATAAGGAAATAAAAGAGCTTAAGTGATTTTGTTATATCTGCAGTTAAATGTTAAATATTTTTGAATGTATTTGAATTGTTTGATTTGATAGATTGAAAGCAAATGCAGATTGAAGAACCTATCAAAAATATTATTTTAAAGTGTCTACAACATTAAAAATGAAGATAGGCAGAGAAGAATTGTGAAGAATCATGTCTTGATGTTTAAAGCTTAACGATCTAATTCATTAAAATATACAAATACTTATAGTTAAAGAAGAAGACATTATCTAACAACAAGTTTTATAATCATCTTTTCTATAAAAAAAAAATATAAAGATTACATAAACACTAAATGGCATAAGACCTATAGACGATCTACATTCACTATATTGGTAATTAAAACTTTAGTAACTAATTAGATATCAATTTAAAAATTATTTAATAATAATAAAAATTAATTTAGAAATCAAAATTTTTTTAATCTCTAAAATTATCTCTAATTTAATGATTATAACAATTAATTATTAAATTATAACAATTAATTATTTTTTGTCTATAAAATTAGTTTCTATTTCATGATTTTCTTGTACGATTCCTTCACTTATACGAAGGTTTTAATTATAACAAAAACAATCATCTGAATATTCTAACAAATGTTTTGTACCTGAATGTTATCACAAATGTTCTACAGTAGATAAGAGAACACTACATTAGATTGTCAAATATGTACAATTGTTGTTTTTTTCAATATAGAAATAATTCTTTAATCAATTGAAAAAAAAAAATCAAGGATATTTCTAAAGTATTTACATGATCAAAATCGTTTTGAACCAATGAATATATTATATATATTGAGTTGTCAATTTTGTTTGGTGGATGTTTTCTTTATTAAAATCTTCAACAACTGCATTATGGTGAACTTTCAACAACCATACAAACTAATTTGGAATATTATATAATAAACAAGTTGATTGATATAAGTGTTTGGCTTAAACAAATGTAATGGTATTTTACTATGAAGCATAGAGGTTTTTAATTAAACCAGAATTAACCTTCTTCACTCAACGTAGCCACCATCTGTCAGGTTCATTAGTGTGAACAGTGCAAAATTGAAACCACAAAACTTCAGCTCCAACCTCATTCATGGCTCTTCTTGGCCTAACTGGCTCTCTGCAGAGAGGGCAAGATCCGTTTTTGAGAGCAACCCATTGATCCAAGCAGTTTCTGTGAAAGAAATGTTCACACCTAAGCACTCTAATCTCTTCACCATCTCCAATTTTGCTGAGACAAACAGCACAGTCATCATCTTCCTCTGTGTCAGGGGTGTGTTCATAGTAGCATATGCTTTGGTCTTCTGCAATCATTGGCATTTGAGAATCATGGAGAGTATAGAAAGGGAAAAAGAGAAGGAAATCCAACACCCATTTGATATGAGAGTAGAATTCAGACAAGTATTTCATCAACATGCTGAAGATTTTGGTAGAGAAAAAGTAGGAATCTATCTGCTTTGGTGGTGACTCCAGTTTTGCTGAGATAAGGGTTAAACTTTTCGTATATTTATAAACTTCTAAACATTGTACATGGATGTGGAAACTTTGACTTTATATGCATTGAAAATTATTTCTTTCTATTTTTTTTCACTACTTTTCTTCCACAATTTTGTTTATTTTTTTGTTTTGTTTACATAATTAAAAATCTACGAACTGAAAGGAATTATTTCTTATGTTTTCTTTTATATTCATATTTAAGAATTCTTATGCCAATATTGCATCATGCTTTGGTATAATTTTTTTTAAAAATTAAAATATTTTGTTTATCTTAGCTTTTAATAAGATTAATTTATCTTTTATTAAATTAAATAATTTTATTATATAATAAGATAATAAAATTTCTACATGATAATAACTCAATAATCCTCAATTTAAAAATAATCATTTAATTAAATTTTTTATTCATAATATGTTTTTTAATATATTTTTAATTAAACTATTTTAGAAAAATACAGTTACAAGTGCCTGAGGGTTATATATATATATATATATATATATATATATATATATATATATATATATATATTGTTTTTTATTAAAACGTTGCAAATCATCCCTGCTAAATATAATGATAATGTAGCGAGACATGTTAAATTATATCTGAATATATGAAACGTACAATTATTAAATAATTATTATTATTATTTTTCAAAAGTAAATTTGTGAAAACTAAAAAAAAAATATTAAATTTTGTTATATTTATAGTGATTGAATTGTGTTTTATTTTAAATAAATTTCAAATTTGTCTTTATTTATCATATCTTATTTACAAATACAAATTGTGATATTAAAAATAGTTTATTCATTTATTTATTTTCATTCATCTATATATTGATTAGAAGATTCTCCCTGCCAATAGTGACAGGCATATAATGATAAGAAGCACCAACCACGTTTTATTTGTGAAAAATCACGAAGCAAAAAAAAAGCATGCATTTAAATTAAGAAGTTGTGACATTTAAATGCTTGTAATATCCAGGTAAAATTTTCTTCTATGCAAACGTGCTTGTTTGATCCCGAAGGAAATGGTGAACCACTCAAAATCTTTATACGTTGCTTTCAAATAAACACTCAAACAGTAGAAGATGACAAAATAGACAAATATCTATTAGAAGGAAATGGTGAACCACACAAAATGTTATAGGTTTTTCTACATTATCATCCTATCCTATTATAGAGAGGACTTGTCCTTAAATCACATGCTTTTGTTTCTTCATCTTCACTACCTCCAAAAGGTATTAAATCCATAAAATTGAAGATTCAGACCAAGTTTAGGTCTAATCACTAGGTACATGGCAATGAAGATACAAGAAGACTGAGACTTTGCTACTGATGGCAGATACACCCTCCTCTACATGTTTAAAAATGTCATAACCTAATGTAGAATTGTAGAGTAGAATTTATTTTCTTGCCAAAAGTAGAATATGAATTTTACTTGTAATTTTCTTAATTGTAATTAGGGTTGAATTAGGTACCTAAAAACCAACCTAGGTTAAATTAGGGTTTCTATAAGACTCCTAATTTAACCTAGGTGGGTCCTAAACCTAAAAAGAGTCACATGAAGCACACATTGGTCATGCTTGCCTTGTGACTCCAAAATAGGTGCCAATTTCAAACCTCTAGCATTTGAATTTTCCCACCATTTGCTTTGTACATTGGTCGGACCTCTACCCTATATAAAGAGGTGTTTGGCTCATGAAATTCCAAGATCAAATATATGAGTGAATTTTTGTCAAGTTTGCATGCTTTCTCACTCTCTTGTTTAAACTCTCTAGGATAGACACCTTGATCTTCTTCTTCACCTTTTCCAAGTGATATGGCTCAACCAATCACTCTCCATACTTCTAAAGCACTTTCAAGGAAACCATAGTTCCATTGGAGCCATCTTTGTCCGTCACTTCCATCAAGCTTCCACACAAGTTCATCAAAAATCCAAGAAACCAATTCGGTCATGAAGGCAACACTACATTTGGTCTCTAGAGCTTTGGTTTTTCAAGAGATAAATGTCTTCTCTTCATTTTATTTTTGTATGTTCTTCAATTCTGTGTTGTTCATCATTTTATTAAGTGTCTTGTTGTTTTTAATTTTGATTTTAGTTCATAATGTTGTTTGAAAAGTTATGTTCGGTAATTTTGTTCACTTGTTCTTGAGCAATTCGGTTTTCAAATTGTTTTAGGATTCCATTCAGTATGTTGTTTTTATTTTATTTTAATTGAGTCTTCTTGATATTTCAATCGGTGCAAATTGTTTGTAGTTTAGTCATTTTAAGTTTTGAATCCATTCAAATATTGTCAATGTCATATTCATCCAAATTGTCATCAATTCTATGTAATACTTTTGTTGTTAATTTTGGTTGTTTGATTTTAATTTGTGTACAAGTTATATTCTAAATTTGAGCTTTTGTGTCTTTTAATATTTCCAAATTTGATTTCATACTTATTGTTAATTAGTTCCATATAGGTTTATTTTCCATTCAATTCCATTATGTTTTTATTATGTTTTTGAAGTTTCCAATGTTGTTTTAATTTCAGTATAGGTTTTCCTCTGTTTCACAATTTCTGTGTTGGCTAAAAACGCTTATAAAAATTAATTGTATAGGTGAAAAATTTTGAAATTATGGATTTGAGCATTTTAATGTGTTAAGAAAATGTGAAAAAAATTATATCAAAATTCAAAATAGAAAAAAATGATAAATGAAAAATGGACAGAGTGCAGAAAAAATATGACTCTGCAAAATATGAATTTACGGGAAAAATATTGAAAATGTATATTTGAGAAAATTATATCTATTATTACATCTCATATTTATTACGTGATAGATATTATAAATTTAAGTAGTTATTTTAAGGGTGAAACTCTCACTTAACTTCTTGTTATCTCAATTACTATTTTTTAACAAATTCATTTTTATGATACAAAATTAACTAGAATAAACCTTTTATATTAGTAGTGTTGTTAAAGGGTATTGAAGTAAGTAACCTTTTTTTCCTTTCTTCCTCACAATCTTTCGGTCTCTTGCGGATAAGGATCGGTTGACTTGGACTATCTTTTGGTTATATGGACTTGAGTTCACTTTTGACTACTGGACATGGACGACTACTGGATTTGGATTCACTTTCGCTTGGGTGGATGTATATCTAAGGTTCTCCGATAATAAAGTCAAAATCACTTTAATTATGTTATAAAAAACACTTTACTTACCTGTTAAACAAATCACCTATTTATGATGTTAATTATTGAATTTCACCTATTTATGATGTTAATTATTGAATTTTTACTTTTTCACAACTTGTACTTACTAAATGTATTTTTAATATTTTAAATTTATTTATTGGACTTTGATATATTTTAACTTATCTTATTTTTATATTATTCTAACTTCATTCATCTTTTAAAATACTAAGAGCCTTTCGAACTAGTCAGTACCACCAGTAGAAAGATAAATAATTTATTTTATAAACTACGTTTGTACCTAAGTTAAATAATTATCATTGAAAATTTATTTTACTTCTATATTTTGTTATCGTATACTAATTTATCTATCTATCTATATATATATATATATATATATATATATATATATATATATATATATATA
>Ga0123342_1001217_pt1 | contig 43186 bp, 25 predicted proteins | sample Turbeawhitnodule_FD_89960 | JGI IMG/M metagenome (GOLD analysis project Ga0123342, IMG submission 89960) | Root nodule microbial communities of legume samples collected from Mexico - Turtle bean Mexico white nodule | ecosystem: Host-associated > Plants > Roots > Nodule | place: Mexico: Nepantla...
ATTATAAAAAAAAAAAAAAAAAAAAAAAAGTATAAAAAAAAAAAAAAAAAAAAAAAAAAAAACTAACTTTAAGTAATATATATATATAAAGAGTTTTATAAAAAAAACAGTACTTTACAGAGGACTTTTAACGATAATTAAAGGTAACTTAAAAATAGTTTTAGACTCATGAAATAAAGATATTGTCGTAAGTTTAAGACACTAATGATAGTCTAAATTATTGTCATAAAATCATATTTTAACGACAATTTTTTAATGTTACTATCTACATAAATGACTTTAGTAACAACCACATAGTAAAAACTTGTCATTAAAATACTTAAAAAAAAAAATCAAAAAACAAGATAATTTTGTATGAATCATCACTAAAAGTCTCTTCAAACGATGATAGTTCTATATGAACTGTCATTAAAAGTAAATTTTTTAATTATATTATTTAAAAAAAAAACTGAACTAAATTCAAATATGAAATAGTATATTTCATCTGAAACAAACATATTAACATAAAAATTACAAATCTAACTATTGTCAATAGATAAATCAACCACAAGTGTAAATGTATGTAAAACGTAATTAGTAAATTTAAATAAAGTTTTAAAATAAAAAAAAGTGAATAAAAATGTAATTGTACAAAATTTTATATTAGTGTGTCATCTGCCTAAAGTGTTATATATGTTAACAAAATATTTGACCTATGTTGTTTTAATAAGTTTCATTACTTTTGAGTCTAAGAGTTGGAAAAATTACAAGTTTTGAAATTAAGTTAACATACATGTATAACTAAGAATACAATTTATCAATGTATGGTGGATAATAGCATATTGCCTTATCCCAATCTATATCAATACCAATTCAAATAATGGTTATCATGCACACCATGACATAATAATCGCACCCAACCTCCAATTTGTTTATTACACAACAACCCAAAATAAAATTTATATAAGTCAATCACAATAAAATAATAAATAAATATATGTACTTTAAATATCTTAAGGTACATCCAAGTAAGATTATATGATATTGTACGTGACCTATCACTCATTATGTTATATTCAGAATAAGCACTTATGCAATGAGCATAACCATCTATCAATATAATTTTGAACTAATAAAACCACTAATTGTCAATGACATCTATATTAGAAATGAGATACAACATATTTAAATAATTTAGTATACATTATTGAATAAAGATGAACTTTATTCATATATATATATATATGGAAAAAAATAACTTTTATCCCTTCAATAAGGTATTGGCATTGTAAGTTAAATTTGTGGTAAAGAAATCAAAAGAAAACTTGGAAAGCTAACTAAATTTGATGAAGTGTCTTCCATGCTTTCACATATTTTTCATGCCTCTCTTGAAAAAGTTCTTGTCGCCAATGTGGACCCTTCTTGGCCAAATGTTGACCATTTCAATTTGGGCTTCTATTTAGACCTTGCATGATGCACTCTTTTTTTATCTTATTGCACTCCTTACTTGATGTTGACTGCTCTTATACCAAGCCTAATCTAACTTTACTAGATACACCTCAAAATACAATAAATAAATCATACAAAATTACAAGTCTAAAAGGTCAAAATAAAGAGATAGCAAGAACAATTTGATTTGTTATGTTTTTTTGTCATTTTTTTGGTGTATTTTTACTCATTTTCTACTCATCACATGTTCGTTACTTTCTTCTAAGAATTATAATTGTCTTAATCATATATAATAAGTGATTGAATAAAAAAATGAAAAAATAAATAAAATACTTGATGATAATCATTAAAAAAAAACACTCAACATATTAAAAAACATAAAATAAATTATTTATTTATACTAAAGTAAATAAAAAAGTAGTTTATATCAAGAAAAGATAAATCAAAACATAAGTTGATCTATAACAATTAACTAAATAAACACTAAATATATCTAATAAGAGCTGTTTTTTTAATACGGATTATTTTGTCTTAATCATTCAATTAACATTTACAATTAAAATCTTTCTTTCAAATAATGCATCCCTTAATATCTACGGCTTCACAAACCCACTCATTGATGAATAAAACACAATAGATTAGAACAATCATTCAAATTGCTGCTAAACTTTCATTTTCTCAAGTGGACCCTAATTTTCATATTCATATTATTCGTACTACTTTGTTCTATTTATTTATTTTTCTAACTCAAAGCCCTAAACAATGGTTAGAGGGGGAGGTCCACCATCTAATCAATGTTTCAAATTAATCAATGATAGCTAATATGCCATGCCACATAATTGTCACCATAATAAATATTGAATTTAAGAGTAATAAACATTTTTCTAAGTAATAGAATTGATTTTTTATTTATTTATAATAATAAAAATGTTATTTTATTAGCTAAGCATGCCCACACACGAAATATGAAGAGAGAATTATACTACTTTGTTGATGTCATGCCAGATAATATTTGCATCTTCTCTATTTTCTTAGACTTTTAAGAAAATGAAATCTATACTTTTTTATTTTTTCAATAAATAAAGTCAACAAATTTGTAAAGTAGCATTCAGATAAAAAAAACAAAAATTAAATTAAAATTAGAGTTATTGATTTAACTCTGACGAAGTTTTTCAGATAAAATAAGTAAGACTAGGAAAAGAAGAAAGTCATAACTGTGAATCTCAACAATTATTTCATTCTGTAAAAAAAAAAAAACAAGATATTTTATTCTGTATCAACTTTCTGTAAAAAATCAATTCTGGCCTATATCTTTGACTATTGCTTACAGTGAAAGAAAAAATCATATGAATGGATTTAACTAAAAATTAGAACTAAGCCTCCAACAACTGCTCCCATTGCTATGCACAAAAAGTATAGGATTTTTGCCTTGAATTTGTTTCCCTGCAAAAGAATGTATAAACATTAATTCAACAATATGAATCAAGCATTCCATAAAAAATAGTATCATTTAAAAATATCAAAATTGGAATAAAATTCTTGTTCAAATTTTCCATTTTTGTAGATGCTAGTAGATATACCTATTAAATGACCACACGTTATCATTACTTTAGTGTCCCAAGTTGTCTGAATTTTTATTAAATTTTCTTATTTCCCTATCCAAATCTGCTCAAACAATTTGAGCTTTGAAATTTGTAGGTGGCTGCACCTATCTGTGAAACTCATCCCAATTGAACCATGCTGATGTAAGAACCCTATAAATTAAATTGAGCACACCTTGGCCATCACTAACAGCCGTCCACAGCCAAATTTTTATGACTTTATTGTTGAATCATCAACATAACTTGATTCCAGTCCAAAAAAGAGGCACTTTACAATTGTAATAATGTTCACAGTTGAAACTTTTCTCCATTCAGATTCTCACAACAACACTCACCTTATAAGGTTCCCTTAGTTACAAATCATACTCAACATAACTTGTAAAGTACATAACACCTCATTTGACTTTGGAACAGTTCACATAAAGGAATTCTTAGCAAAGGAAATTCTATGAACACAAGCTATAACTCACTGATAAAGAAATTACAAAAGAATCTCTCAACTCTTTACTCAACAATTCAACAGCAGTCTATTATTGATAGCTGACATTACCCTTCTACAACTAAAAACAATTCAACTTATATTTTAACTGAGATGAAAAAATTAGGAGATAGTGTTTTACTTTGATAGCAGATAAAAATGAACCTCAAATTCTAATCCAATTATAATCATTGTTGATTTTGCATAGCTTCAAAGCAAAGGGTGCTACAAAAGCTTATAAGGGAATAGAAGGAAAGAAAGTAGTGGAAAGGGAAGGCACCTATGAGATAAGGTTGAAAAACAAGGACAGAATTCATGAAGTTTGGTTATATGTCAAGAGGGAACCTGAAGGCTTTCTTTCCAGTGTGATGTAACCGAATTTGGACTTTTGTATGACTGAAGACAAGGAGAATTTTATTCACCAGAAGATTCACATGCATGATTGCAAGTGGGAGATAAGGAAGGTGGAGACCCATCACCATTTTTTTTAATCAAGATAGTGAAAAATAAGGTTTTCTGGGGGTGGTTATAGCGGCACGAGAGTCCACTTGGTTCATGCACTAGCACTAATTGGACAGCATTTGACAGCCTCTGCATAAAGAGATACCAATTGGACACACACTTTTGCACGCTATGGCTCCTATTTTTGGGATTACATATTTAGCATACTACTGTCAAAAAGTCAAAGAATAACTTGATAGAATCAAATACACGCTTTTGAATTCTTTTTTCTAGATTTCACATCTCTTTATGGCCGTGATCATTGCTAATTTGTTATCATAATGTAAACTTATCAGAGGTTCAGAAGCTGAATTAGTTTTCTTACGACCAAATACTGAAAAACAAAATGAAAATTACAGCACAATAATTTTAGTTTTTCATTATTTACAGTTCCTGGTTTTCCAACAGTTTCTGAAATTGTAATGTAAAGAAGAAGAAAAAGGTGTCAGCACTTGGCAAATAGAAAATTTAGGGACAATATTAAATTTTTCCTCACCTCTTGCAAAAGAATGATTTTTTGAATGTTATTTGTTTCACTGTATTCCTTATCACTGTCTTGAAAGCGCCCAAGTGAACAAGAAAAATGTAAATATGTAGACGACAAAATTGAAGGACAACACCTGCATAACAATAGCAACGAAACATGAGATACATTAATAGACACATACATCTACTTTAAAAAGTTTCAGACAAAAAGTGAAGAAACTTTTTACAGTTGAAGTGATTGAATTTCTCATGTGTTACTTACGTTAGATTTGGAGTCAAAAGTCATTCCTGGGAGATAACCTTGTAATCCAATGTTATAAACTGGGTTGCCATCAGGATAATAGAGGCCATAGTTTCTCTCTGATACTGGACCAGGCTTCAAATTCTCATTGAAAAGTGCAAAGACAAAAATATCAATTGGAACAGATGGATTTGCAGGAGTGCCTTGTTTCTGCGCTATCCTTCTCAACAGATTACTATTATATGTTTCTGCATTCTGTGGTGAGGCTCCAACTTCATCAGGGTCACCTTTAGAAGGCCAACCAGTTTCCGAAATCTTGACTACAATATCAGTATGCCCCAGTTTTTTAATGGCAGCATAGACAGCATCAATTTGAGCAAACAACATGTTATCATAATGCAAATTGGTAATTGGGTCAGTAGACCCTGAATTTGGCTGAAACAACACATAATTCAAGGAAATTTGGTTTGGGTTATCCTTGTATGCAAAAAAGGGATATGCATTGATGAGGAAGGGTGATTTAATTTGAGAAAGAAAGCTAAGGATGGGTTGAATATATTGTATCAGATCTTGCCTGAATACCCCTGATGAAGGAGGAAACGAGGAGGCTAAAATTTTGTAAGAATGAGCAGAAGTAATAGTAACCTGCTGTGCTAGTCCTAGATTAACCAGAGCATTGTACATACTTTGCATTGCAGGGAGGAGATTTACTGTAAGCTGAGAGAGATTGTAGTCGAACACCTCGTTCCCTACAACTATGCAAGTGATCTTGGTTTGTGAAATATAAGGTTGAACATGCTGTTGAATCCAGCTCTGAGCATTAGAAGGGTCCTTCAAACTCGGCAGATCCTCGTTCCGAACTCCTATGATGAATTCCACGTCTGAATTGGAGAATGCAGATAGAACATTTGGATCAGAATCATAGAGTTTGATTTTGGTGACATTCAGAGATTTTATAAGAGCAGCCACACGAGAATGAGATGGAAGGTTGTCGGCTATTTGCCCGTAGTTGATTCCAAAATTTAGACTCCGGGTTTGCACAAACAAATCTGAAGAACATAGTTGTAAAAAACATCAGAACATACAAAAAAAGACATAACAGATAACAAATCCAAAACCTCTATTTTACAACGCTCTAGAGACATAATTAACAATCAATCCCGAGAAGAAGATAAAGAAAGCCTTGAAGAGAGACAAACTGTAAAAAAAACTGAGAAACACTGACAAAACCAATAATTCAGATTACCAAAAAAGCTTGTAATATATAGAGGTAGGAGAATAGATACTCAAACCCAATTGACAAATGCGAAAGATAAATTAAGGAATAGTATTCTGTTCACAATTCAGAATGCTGAAAGGAATAGTATTCTTATCACAATTCAGAATGGTCCATTGGCAAGAAAACCTGAAATTCGAATACTCCACCACCACAAGACTTCATGTAATTATACTATCTATTCAGTCTCCATGGAACAAAAGTTGACTAGTGAGTGGAAGATATCAAACCTGAAAAAGTGAGAAGCAGCAATAGCAAAGGGAGGAAGAAAGAAGAAGTTGCCATTGCAAATCTGTTACTGGGCATAACCGCTAACCAAGAACACCGCGCTTCCAGGCTCAAGGTTCAAGATTTACAGCATTACAAAGTTATTGCATCTTTATATACAACAGAGGTGTTCTGTTTTTATGTGGAAACTGGGCAATGCCATTTGTTTTCTCTCTCTAATATTTTTCTTATCACAATATTTTATGCTTCCACTATTAACCTTAGACGCGCAAACTCAACTTCGCCGACATATACTGAGATTTTCTTCATTATTTTCGTGAAAATTCGCAAGTTTGCAACTACAATTTAAAATACCTGTATTTATCAAAGTCACGTTTTTTATCACTGTCTCGTTTTCCCAATTTGGTATATCTCTTAAAAAAATAATATTTATAAGAAATCATATTTTCTAATCATGATTTTTAGCTAAATTTCTCAAAATAGTATTTTGAGGAGATGATAATATAATTTTTTAAAAATAAAAATTGTTTCACTTTATCAAACAACAAAATAAAAAATTTAGTAGAAATTATTTTACACCTTGATTTCTAAAATATTATGTAATATTATTTTACCAATTACACGTATTTTAATCCTTATTAATATAAATGATAAATTCCAGAATAAATCAAGATTATTTTCTTTGGCTCCTAATTATTTAGGTTATTTTTAAGTCCCCTTTTTTCATTTTTCTTTGGAACGTGTGTGAGAATTTAATTTACCGGAACTAAAAAGAGGAAGAGCCACTGAATCAAAAGAATATTAAGGTGTAATTATTTTGTATTATATAGTCTTTGTCCTTTTTCATTTATAAAATTAAATATTCCAATAGAGTTGTGTATATGATAGCAGTTGAGGATCCCATAATTAATAGTATATCATATATCATTCAGTAGAAATCTCATTTTATGAATAATATGAATAATTGTGTAAGATTAAATTAGATTTAAAATTTATTTTTTAATATAATATTAAAATTATTTAAAGTTTATCATGATAATAATTTATTGATCTTGTGAGGTCATATACTTATAAATATAAATATATAATCATGTATATAAATTAATATATTTCAATATTTATTTTTAATATAATATTAAAATTATTTAAATATATAACAGAATTTATTGATCTTATTAAATTTTATATTTATAAATATAAATATATAATCGTATACACAATTTATCATATTTCAACGTGAAAAATATATAAAATCTGATATCAACTAAAAGTAAAAATATTTAATAATATATGATTAAAGATTAAAAATATCTAATAATATATAAAGAGATGTGTAAAAATTTAACTTCTTAACCATAATAACAATAACAAGTGTTTTCATCAACTAATTTTTTTTACGCACTTTATAATATTATTGGTTTCATTATCTAACATAATAATCTTAAATCAAGAAAATCATGTTAATTATTTAAGTCCAATAAAACACAAAATCAATCTAAGACGTTTCTTAAAAAAAATGTAAATCCTATAACATTTCATCTCCTATCTTATGGTGATATGATTATTAATAATAAAATGATATTTCCCTTTTTAAATTAAATAACACTACATTTTATATTTTCTATAAAAAAAAGTTAATATTGCGTCAAAAGAAAATTTGATATTTTCTTGCTTCTTGTTTCGTGATTATATATATAATTTATTGCTATTAAAAATATTTTTATTTTAAAATTAAAAAATAATATAATCTTATGTTTCTCAAGATAAAGAGTTAATATTTTTTTTACTTTCTGCTTGGTGTGATTTATAATGTGAAACTGAAAGTACGAAAGTATATATATTAACTTTTTGTATTATTGCTTAATTTTGAAATAAAAATATCTTTCTATTATTAATAACGATGAAAGATATGTCAAACAATATCCATTAGATTGACATAATAATTATTTTTTCATTAATTGTTTTGCATTTGATTTGGTGTGATATGCGTTATTTATGCATTTAGCACAATTTTCTTAATTTAGAATATTGTGATAGATAACATAAATGATTAACCATGTCATGATTTAATGTCATTGTCATGTGTTGGATTCTCATTAGTTGGAAATAACATGGTAATCTTATAAACTACACAATAATTTCTTGAATGAAATAGTTTGATTTCATTAAAATCAATGAAATATTTGTGTAGCATGCGTAAATTTTAATTTAGAAAACTAATAACAAAAATATTTTCTAAGATTTACATCGGATTAGTGAGTGATTTTTTTAATTGTTAGGTGAGTGATTTTTTTTTATTAACAAAGGATTATTTAAATACAGGTGTTTTAACCTTTATAAAAAAAATTGCTATCATAACTTTTTTACTTATAAAACAAAACATGCGCATAATTTACGCAGAATTTTCGACATAAGTAAAGGTTTGGTGAGTGATAACATTACATAATATTTAATAATAAATAATAAATAATTAAATATTGGTTTTAATAATTTAAGTAGATGAGATATTTTTTATATTTTTCTAAATGTCTTGTTTTTTTTACTAAACCATTAATAAAGTATTCATAAAAAGACAAAAATAATTGTGGATTAACATAATAATAATATTATCATTACTTAAAAAATTATTAAATATAAACCAATTTTAGAAAAAAATAATTAATTGATATATTAACTAAATTAGATACTATTTTAAAGACTAAAAATTTTATTGGTATCAATAATTTTATTAGTTTCTAAAATAATATCTAACTTAGTTAATAAAATAACTAATTATTTATTAAACAAACTCATCCTTGATCAACCTAAAATATTTTTGTCCAAACTAAACAATATTTTTCTCTCTTCTTTCTTTCTTTTCTTTTTCTCTTGTTTCTCCAATGTATTTATATGAATGTTTTTTTTTATTATTTTATGTAAAATGAATATTAAGTAGTATATTTAATTGATTTTTGTGTTTTTTTTTTAATTAGGTAAGTTATATGAAAATGGTTGCTGTGACCGATAAGAATTGTATGAATTTGTTGTCACATATATATCGTATATGAGATTATATGAACTAATATTTGATTTATTATTGTAACATATATTTTCTTGTTTCAGTAATAATCTAAATCACAAAATTAATATGTAGAGAGAAATTGAGGAGAAAATTCTTTCTTAGTGTGACCATATGTAGATATGTGATTTGGATTGTAATGAACTTACCCTTATTCTCTTAAATTCGTTTGTAAATTTAAATTTTCTTATATACTATATTAAATGTTAGTATCTAATAAGATATATGTAATACAAATATCCTATAAGACTTCGATTGATATTATTATGATTGTTGGATTTCTTTAATATGAATACATGTGTCATTTAAATTATTATTTGAAAAATATCGAATGATTTGTGAAATATTGACTAAAATGTCTTTATATAAATATATATATATATATATATTTCTTATGTTAAAATTTTATTTTTATATTTTATCTTTATTTATTTTGTTTATATTATAAAATGTGATAATTTTATAATATATATGTATATAATAAAAAGCAGTATTTAAAAAAATACAGGGATCACAAACATGTAAAGAGTGTGACTAGTTAATTATTTTTATTCTTTGGTAATTAATTAATACAGGGATTGTTAAAAATATAACGGCACGCGTTAAGCACCGTCTCTCTGAAAGCACGTTGACACTACACCACCGTCTTCAGGCCGCACGTGTTTTGGCGTTAATATGGTTTTCGTTCTGGGTAGTACGCGCACCACAACTTTTCTGTTTTAAATATGCAAAACAATTTTTTATTTATTTAACTTTCTCTTCGATTAGAAGGGTATATTGAAATATTTTTATTTATTTTTCTTATTATTATATAAAATTATTAATAAAAAGAATGAAGAACGCATAACAATTTGTCATGTTCTATTGCAAAAGAATATTGATGGGAGATTACGAAAAAGAGTGACAAATATGTTTAGTTCATTATTTTTGGATTGTGAGAAATATTGAATGCATCTTGGAAATGAGCAAAATAAAGTTAGATACAATTATGAGTCTAAATGAAAGACAAAAAATTGTGGATTCATTATTTTTTTAATTATGAGTCTTAACATATTCTTTTTTTAATTAGATTCATTATTATAAATTTTATTTTTTAATAATAAAATAATTTTCATTAAGTACTGAGAAATTTGATAAAAAAAATGTAAAATAATAAATTATTTATAAGATTGGGGTCTACTTACGTTATTATATTAATTTAATAAGTGCAAAGCTCCAATTTAATTACATTCCCATATAAAAAGGAGTATTCTATTTCTTTTACATAAGGTTATAATTGATAAAAAAAAATAATTTATTAGTCTTAAATTTTACTTTAGAAACACAAATAAATAAAAACAAATTTTAAATAAAAAAACTGACCATATAAAAGATATTATTTTCTTTAGCGATTTTAATTTTAAGAAGATACTAATATACTTTTAAGAATGACTATAAATTATCTTACAATCCTTTTTCTACTTTTATGCTTGATGAAAAATATATCCAACTTATTTATTTATATATTTCGGGTTAAGTATATATCTGTTAAATTATTAATCCTCAACTTTTAAAAATAATTTTATCAATTTTATGACGTTAAAAAACCTATAACTAAATGTTAAATTTAAATATAAAGAAATACTAAATCCATACATGCTATCAATTTTGTGATGATATAAAACTATAACTAAATACTAAATTTAACTAAAAAAATTCAATAATTGAGTTTATAAATTTGAAAGTGTAAGAAATAAAGACAACTTCAACGAACAAACAAAGACATATTTAACTCAGTGTATTTAATACTTTATACTTTCTTTAATATTTTATATTTTGTTTAATACTTTAACACTTTCTTTGTAAAGTAGTGAGAAGATCTGCAAGAGAATTCGAAGGAGTATATAACATTACTCTATTTGGAATGTATTGATTAAAGAGTTAAGAATAATTTTTAATGGAAAAAAACATTACTAAAGAATTCTTCTATTAAAGAACCTTTTTCTATCAACCTTTCAATTAATATAGTTAAAGCCAACACTCATCAACAAAACTCAAGTTTTAGTATAGCAAAAGTTTTCAGGTGACAAATTAAAATTTGCAAAATCTTCTTCCTTTGGTGCTTGCCAATCATAGGATTCCCAACCCAAAAAGTTACTTTTAAATTCTATAACAGATAAACCCTGTATTCTTTTAGGGTTTATATATATATATATATATAGTTAAATATGTTTTTTATTTATACATGAAATTGGTTTTATTTTTTTCAAATTTTAGACTTCTGACTATTTATCCTGACTATTTATAGTAAAAAAAATTAAAATAAATTATTATCTCATGTTGTAAATAGATTTTCAGTTATATTAAGATGTTAAAATACTGTAAACATATAGATGTTATAATATTGTAATATATATGTATATATATTAAAATTTTATTATGTAAAAAAAAATATTACAAATTTTGTTGGAGATCTCACATCGACTAGATATTAGAATCTTTCATTGTATATAAGTAGGTGCAAACCTCAACCTCATGAGTCACTTTTATGAGGTTGAGTTAGGCTTAAAGTCTACTTCGTAATATAGTATCAAAGCCATTTTGAACTTATCCTAACGAGTGTTTGTGGACCTATCGTGCCACCTGCTATCGGACCGCTATTGGACAACCCATAATATACACGCACGAGAAGTGGGTGCAAACCTCAACCTCATTAGACGATTTTATGGGATTGAGTTAGACTTAAAGATCACTTAGTAACAAATTTATTAATTTATTAATAATTTTCTTTTGTATTCTATAATTCTAAAGTTTAAATTAAAAAAAAAATCACATACAAAATGAAAATATATATGCAAATGTATATACAAGGAAGTTGGTGAGTGTTCCAGCATTATCCCATTAGGGCTTCTAGAAAAGAGTTTTGAACTCATTCTTTCCAATTATATATATTTTATATATTGTAATAGCAAAACAAGTCGTGAAAAGAAAGGAATATGATAAGCTACTATGATTCGATTCCATTTATTAATTATAGTGTTTGATGAATATTCAACTATAAAAAAAATAATCCAAACCACCCTTCTGCATAAAGCAACCCTCCACTTTCCACATAATTCAGTGGATTCATTCTCCAACCCTACAAAAAAATCAATCATTCTATTATGTTTTATGTGCATTCTTAACTAAAGTTTTCCAAAACAAATTATTAGAAGCCAATTATTCCAACTTTCTTACAGTTATAACCAACTACACAAAATTTCTCCTTGAAGATGATTTTTAGTTGTAAGTCAAACAAAATTATATCTACAATTTAGTTTTTAAACATTGTTTTTAGTTTTGAAATAAACTAATTTAAACATTTCTATCATGTTAAAATTAATTTAGAAATGCGTTTATGAGATGATAATGATAGTAGTAATATTAGAGTCAATTGTAACTATGACTTAATAATAACAACCATAATTACAACATATTTACAATAATAGTTGTCAAAATTCATTATAGAAAAATAACGACAGTGTGTGTTTTTTTTAAATTAGAAATTAATATATTTTTTAAGTAACAAAATAAATATAATAATGTTTTAAAATTGTGGAAAAATTATTTTAGTTTATTTTTAAAAGCATTTTGTTTTAAAAATTGTAGAAACAAATTGAAGGAAATAAGATAAGACAAACTGATTGAAGGTAATTGCATCATTGCAAAACTGCTGATCTTATTCATTTTGATCTTCATTAATATATATAATAAAATTACAATTACTAGAAGTTATAAAATAGAAATACAATCAGTCCTATAAACTTTATAAACTGACCATTAATACAATGATAACAATATAATAATTTAAGGATAATAAAATCAGAATTAATAACCAACAAAAATTAGGTGTGAAAACAAAAATTTAGTCTCCACCAAAAACATTACCTTAGTTTTTTGCAAATTCTATATTAAACCCATGATGAGTTTGTCACGTAACTAACACTTATACATCTAATGTTTCAAGTGGGAATCCTTAATGATTTTCATGGTCTATTGAGGAATATAATATTAAGTTTTCAATTCTTAATTTTGTTCATCATGTATGTAAATTGAGGCACATAGAACTAAGTTTTCAATTTCTATTTTTGTCCACACGAACCAAACTTGAGACATAGAAAAGTCAAGAAAAACCATGCTTTGATTGGTTAAGGACATCTATCACCATCTCCCAAATTAATAAAAAAAAACAAATATTTTAATCCTAAAAGCTTAGTCATTCAATCCTTAAAAGACTGAAATTATCCCTAAGATTTTCCAAAGATATATTTGTCATTAATTTTTATTTTTAATTCTAGTATATAACGTTAACAAAAATACGTATATGAAATTTTAAATATTAAATTATTCATCCTCCTTTTCTTTTCGAACCAGGTATAAAAACTATTTTCCTCAATTAAACACAAAAATTGTAGCAAAAATATGTTAATAGTGTATATTGAATATAGCATATGTTAAAAAGTTTGATTAAAAGAAACAAATAAATCTATTATTGTTTGAAATTTTCAAAGTTCAAAGCAAAATCAGAAACAACTAACATAGTAATTAATTTGATAACTTCCAACAATATTCATGGTAAATTATGAACAAACACCAATGCTTAAAATAATTTTGATTGACAAGAAAAATTATAAAAATAAATACAATGGCAACTTCGTAAATAAATTGATACGTGTTATTGTGTGATAACAATGACTATAGTATATGTTAAACAAGTTTGATTAAAAATACAATCCATGAATTCATTATTTTATTTTTTTGAAATTTTTAAAGTTCAAATAAGATTAGAAACATACGAGATTTGTGGTGAAGTGAAATTTGTATTATGAATTGTCATAAAAATGATAATTTTTTGACAAAATTTATATTGTTATCGTAAATGAAGTCTCATGCTGCTACATGACAATAACTCTTTGTATTTTTTTCCAATCATTTTATAGTTAAGTATGTTGATTTTAATGTAATTTTTTTTCAAGGTTCACCCTCATGTTAATTACCATATCCTTTATCTTGATAGTCTCTTTCAACCTAACCTTTGTTGGCTCATCGATCTTGACCAACAAAATAGGTTGAAATTTTAAATCATATGAGATATTTGATAAGATCTTCGACTACGATACTTTACTTAGTTATATGTTCAATATTTTAATCAAATCAATAAAGATGTGTATTTTGTGATTCATGCTCTCAACTCTTGCATATATTTTGGATGATTAATGCATAAACTATTTAAGAAGAAAATAATTTATAATTTTGTTGTCACATGACAACACAAATTACTACTCATAATATTAATAACATATTAAGATATAATATTAATAACATATTGAGATAGGATAAAAAGGTTTTTTCAAAACACATTGACATATTAAAAACAATTACTAGCTTCACACAAACTCGAACATTATAATGAGTTATAAAAATATACCATGAGTTATAAAAATATACCAATCACTTAAAGGCTATTCAAAAATCTTTCATCCTTATCAAAAGTACTAATTTAGGCAAATTATCTGGGTAACTATTTTTTTGTCTGAATTCCAGGTTTTCAAGATTTTCTATACCTACATGCATTTGATATAGTCAAATATAACTCACACATCTTACAAAATTATTATTAACAAATTGATTAATAATCACTTAAAATATTACTTAACAATTTGACTATTTCCAATATTTGGTTACAAAATCAATAAGGCCATGAAAACATATATAAAAACATCTTCAAAATAGAAAAATTTACTTCAACTCATTTTTGAGTACTCATATTTAGTTTCTTATTGACAATCTCTTATTCACATACTGACTTAGAAAACACATCAGTAGGAGGACATACTCACCTAGAAAGAACATCATTAGGAGGTGAATCTTCATCTAATTTTGTATTCATTCCTCATTGATATCCACAAATCATTCATATATCAAAAAATCATAATTATATATCATTAGAAGCTCGACAAAAAAATCATTCAATTTCAAATAATGACACTTAAATTCATCTATTAATGAATTTTATTTAAAATTAAAAAATATAAATTTTTATTATTTCTACATTTGTACATACACTCAATTACTGTAAAATATATTCAGACCAATAATCATTTATTTAATATAATATTTAAAGTATATAAATTAGACTATAATCTATATGTTAGTAGTGAAAAATTAGTGTAGAATTTATTTATATTTCTTAATAAGTGTTTAATATTTTGTAGCAGTCTGAATAATTTAAAAAAGTCTACTTCATATTTTTTTTTAAAGTTTGAGAATCGTATTTAATCGTGTTTAACATATAGTTTTTATCTAGACCTAGGTAGCATAAATACTGACACGGACACTGATACGACACGAATACAGATACGGAAATACGTAAAATCTCTAAAATGTAGGACACGGAACACCGATCTATATATTATATAATTATGAATTATATAAATTGACAATGAAGATTTATGTGCACAAGTATGTTCTAGATTATTTTTTAGAGCATAAAGATGTTTTTCATGACTGGTTCACAAGGATTTATTTCTTATTTTTATAATCATAATAACAATTTATACAATAAAATTTGAATTTTGAGAAAATTAATGTATTTTTTCTTTTTTAAAATTGTGTTAGAACCGTACTAGAATTGTTAGAAATCTAACAAATATTTTTTGAATTAGACACTTCTTGGATACGTGTCTTACAGGTGTCATACGAGTGTCGGTGTCCGATACGAGTATCGGACACCGACACGCCATTTAAGAAGAGTGTCCGAATTTCATAGATCTGGACCCAAAAATGAGAGGAAAAAAGTAAAATCTATGAGCAACTCAAGAAAGAAGTGGGCCATAAACTAAGCATGTTGATGCACAACAACTACTATCTATGTATCAATTGTAAGGACAAAACGGCACCACCCTACACCAACTCCAATCAAAATACGATGAGTCAGGCCCACTCTTGGACATAGAAAGGAGAACAATTCCACGCCATATATGTCCACATCCCTCAAACACCTAACATGTTTCATGCGCATCATTTTTTGTTCATATTAACGATTATTACTTGGTGTATGTAAGCATTAAAATAATTGATTAATTTACCTTTTAAAGAAGTTATGTCATTATAATTGTGTCATTATACAAATAGTTATAGTTGTTATTTACGACATGATTTTGACCACAGACATGAGCACGTGTTAACTAAAACTTGTTTCTGAGGACGTGCGTTCCGTAAACTCGCCACAGACACGGTTACGCTGTTTTCAACGTCAGCTTGACGTGTGTGCTTGTGGAAAGTTTGATAGCAACACGTTGATACACTCGAGTACACATTTCATTTTATTTGGCAAAAGTCCATTACCATAGGCTAAGATGTTCGACACTGTCTGGCATAAATAATTAAGGAGAAAGAAGAGAAGAAGATTTGCTGCACCTGTTAGCCAAGATGAAAGTCCTTCTGAACACTATACAAAATAGATAACTAATTTTGCTTAAATGGATTGGGTGAGAATGCCTATTGATTACTTGCATTGATTACTTGCGAAACAATCAATTTCTGTAGGGTAAAAAGCTAAATAAATGTTGAAAGTATCGACAAACCTATAACCATGATTTAGTTCTAGATTATCAGGCAGGCAGCTAGATTAGATATAAGCATTGATTAAAATGGTCCATTTAATTGGGGTTGAATAGGAATGAGCTTATGAAAAACGATTTCTTCTATGCATTATTTAAATTCGATGTTTGCTGATAGGGAAAATTAAAAAAAAGTACTATGCTATTTATTGATAGACAATTTTTTAGTCAAAAAAAGTAGTGAACAAATACAACCAACCTCGATATGTTGCACCCCATACAAAATATAAAAATGCTTTTTTATATTCTTGTGCCAACCCCATATTTAAAATTACATAATTCAAAAATAATATTTTTGATCATATAATTATATAATCTAAAACTCTAGACTTGAAAGTAGTTTCCAAATTATGTAACCCAAAACAAATTTGAAAAAAGACTTCCAAAATTATAGGCAATTCAGAAACTGATCATGTATCCAAAAAAAACTTACAAATTAGGTAATCCATCCAAAGTAATCCAAAATATTATATAGGGTCATTTTTGGAAATATGAATATTTATGGAGGTGAAAGAAGAATATATGGAGGGTGCAGGAAGAAACAGGCCCAACCATATGCTTGTACTTGGTTACGAACCTAGAGTCCTAAAAGAATAAAACCAAAAATTATTTATGGGCCAACTAGACCGACCCACACTTTCTACTATACGCACGATCCATGATTGTATTTGCAAGATCTATAAAATCTATCAATTTCACCTACTACGACATTCTACTGTAAAATCTATAATTAAGATCGTAACAAGAAAACCATAATTAAAATCTATCATTCTGACTTCAAAACTATGGGATCTAAAAGCTGATTCATAGGATACGTGCATCGAAGGAGCATTGCGCATGTTGTATATAAAGAAATAAAAAACAAGGGTACCTTAAAATTAGCACCGCTTAAAATATCCGATGTTGCAAAGCACTTGAAACACATGTCAATAACATGAAATACTAACCAAAAAATACTCATCCAACAAAACTGTAGAACAATGAAAGATTCTGTCCAACCTATTACGACAATATATTAAGTGATCAGAAATTCACTGAATTTAAGAACAAACACTTAAAAGACACGGTACGATTTCCCCATGGTGCTCTTCAGATACAAGCACCTAACCTGAAATCAAGAACAGATTACATTCAGACGATTGAAAGGTTAGACCAAATATAGCAAGTAAAAGTTAACAATGCAACAGTTTTACTCAATTTAAGAGTGGACTACTCACATTCTGCCAGTTCTTTTTCAGCAGTGAGACAAGGAAGTTAACGCTCAGTTGTACATTTTGAAAGATTTGTTTTTCATCCATGCTAACATTCCCCACAGCTACTCCCATACATAGCACCTTCTTAAGCTGGAATTTGACCATAGCCTTAGTCTCATTAACCTTTGACTCTAGAGATTCTTGGTGAGTCACAAGGGTCGGGAACTTCCCTGCAAAGTCAGGCAAAATATTGTAATAAGCTTGAGCAATATTGACAAGGAAACCAAAATATAAGAATTAGTTAAAAAGTAAATCAACTTAGAAAGGGAGTGTAAGAACTTGCTTAAGAGGATATATAATCAGTTCAAAGATTTTTACACTATTAGTTATTAGAAACGTTAAGTACAAAGCACAATTAAACCAGAGATTAACAGATGCAGAGCAATTTCTGATATCAAGTGAGCAAAACAGAAGCAAATCAACAAGTACTCTAAAAAAATAATCAAACTTGCCTGCCTTGTTGAGACCAGGTCCTAGGAGACGAGGAATCTGCTTAATAACGGCTTCAGAGGCTAAAAACGCATGATACTTTTTAGCTAACTTTTTCACCAATTTCTTATTTTTGTTAAGCTTCTTCAACGCCTCAACATCCATGTAGTCCAATCCTATCTTCTCTGCCTGCAAATTTGAATAACAGACATTAATAAAACAGACCAGGCAGCAGAACAAAAGTCCTCTTCATGAGTTGTAGTTACTAAGTTACAAAATGGTGCCATTGCAAGGTAATATAAGAGCAGTCATTAAAGAGAATAATTATAAAAACTAGCACCAAAAAATAGAAACGAAACCAACACGGTCTGTAAAGCAATAGAATAAGTAGCACAATTAATGTTTCAAAAAACATTCGGCTATGGTGACAAATAATGTTTCAATAAGACACGACTGAATTTCCAGATATGCTACAGCAAAATATTGCACCTATTCGAAATCTCACAAAAGTGTTTGCAAATTAGAGCAACTAGTTACCTCCTCAACGTGTTGGGCATCTCCAAGCATGCAAATCTTCATCTTGGGGCGAGGAATATGAGGCAACTTAACAGAGCCACTGAAACGCTTGTCCTTTTGGGGATCATAGTTTTTCAGCCCAATTTGGAGTTCAATAGTCTCCACAAAATTCCGGTTCTTCTCTTTGGAATCACCCATGATACCAGAGATAGCTTCCCTTAGAGCATCACTCTGAAGCTTACTGCACAGCACATATCCATAACATATTAGAGACCAAAAAGCCTAGGCTATTCAAAATGCACAAATTTCGCCAAAGGATTTCAATTAACAGTGTCACCGCACATAGTACACATCAGTTATCAATGAAAAACGATCAGGAGCATTACATTAACGATAAAATGGATGAACATGCAAAGAATTTTGAACATTGACAATTAGAAAACATGAAAATGTATACCTCATTTTGAAACTTGGGCTTTTCCAACTTAACGGCTAGGCGGCTACAGATCTCAGAGCTGCGAAAAAATTGCAGAGAAGAAGAAAGTGAGAATTGGAATGAGTGAAGAAAGCAGAAGGAAATGTAATAGCAAAGTCTTCTGAATAGAGAAAGTACCGGAGGCGAAACCCTAGCTAGGGTTTGGTGCGGGCAGAGAAAGAAGTATATAACAGCCAGCCATTGATGGATATGGATTGGGCTGGGCCTAATTTATAAAAAAATGAAATGGGCTCTGCACTTCGACTAATGAATGTCTGCCGTTTCAACCTTAAAGAAATGTCTTCCTGCACCCATCATTTTAAAAGAAAACTGTTTTACTCCTTTTAAAAATGATTTCTGGATTGTTTTTTCCATATTCTGGAACATATTTTTCAGAACATATTTTATTAATTCTGAATTTATCAATCCAGAAATCAAAAAAAATTGTTCAAGGATACACTGGAATAACATTTTTTTCTTACGAAACCTTTATTCCAGAATTACCCAAAACTGTAAAAGGGTAACTTTAGTATTTAAAAGAATGTAAGATGCAGGAAGAAAAATGTACAGGTGCAGGAAGAAATTCCCATGAATGTTTATTAAAAAATGTTGGTAAACATTGGTAAACTATTATGCTTATTCTTCCTGCACCTTAATGATTATTACGTACACCCCATACTAACAGTAAGAGACTAATATACCCTCCCTTGCTATATAATGGTAGTTAAACGCTATTCACATAGTTAATACTTATGAAAATAGTTAAATTTTGTTTAAATTTAAGTGTTTCTCGTGTAAAAAATTGTTTATGTATGCACGTAGACCTACCAAACAATAATTCGATTTTTTTTTATCATGAATTTTTTTTTTTACTAAAGTGGGACTATTTTTAAAAAAATTATAGACTTTGGCAAAATCGTGTCAACATAACACTACTTCATATGAAGAAGTCATGTTCACTTAGCACGATTTTGACCACATCAACCTAAAATCGTACTAAGTTGACACAACTTTGTCCATGTTATAAATTTTTATTTTTTTTAGTTAAATTTTTCTTATTTTTAAATAAATATATATTATTAATTATTTAGTTATAATTAAAATTAATTAAAATTGAGTAGTAAGTTATGTAATATTTGAAATTAACTTGATAAATAACTTTTTTATGGAGGAATATTTGTTGTTGGTTAATTTAGGTTGTTCGTAAAATAAAATAAATGAAGGCATAAATACATAGATAAAGAAAATAAGAAAATTAATAATCAAAGTTGAGATTGAATTTATTTATCAAACTTGTCTGTGTATTCAAATGTTTTTCTTATGACCTTCAATTCTACTGTACGAACATTTCTTTGGCTTATTTGGAATTGAATCATCCATTTCGTTCCGGAACGTTGAGTGCTAGGTCTTTCTGATGGATGTCGAAGCGTTATGGGGTCAGGTAACAAATTTGGTCTCGTGTAAGTAGACCAATAATCCTAATTTCGAAGTGAATTAAATTGGATCTCATAAGCCTTGAAAATATTTTGGAGACTACATTGGGGCTACAAATGTTAGTAGTTGTGACAAAATAAACAAACAATACTTACGTGTGGACAAGGCCGATGTATAGCTTGAAACTCACCACAATCACGCCACAATTCATTTAATTTAATTGTGCATGTCGTTGGGTAGCGTCAAAGTTTGGTAGTCACCATGTCTTGCACGTCAAAGACTGAATTTTCTCGGTCATATATTTGCACATGACACATAGCAAATTGTGCTTCATTCTTTTATAGAGAATCGACTATATCTTATGGGAATTAATGTCCGGCTCACAATATGCATTGTGTTTTGGTCGCTCGTTCAACAAACCAAGCATTTGTTCTTTCAAATATGATCTTAACCAGAACACAAATCAATAAGGATCAAGCCCCTTTCAAAACGGAGTTGATGCTTTCAGCAAGATTTGTTGTCATGTGTTTGTACCTCTTGCCCCTGTCATATGCATGCATCCATTTTTCCAATGGTATTTGATCAATCCAAGAGACTGGTTGTGGAAATTATGCTCGCATAGCCGATAACTTTGCTTGTAGAGTTGGCTACTTCATTTCAAAACCTGTGAGAATATCAAAAAACGTATTAATGGAAAAGGTTGTGAATTGTTTGAAGCGTGTGATTGAAGTTAAGAAATGTTTACCCATGTTAATTAGTTTCCGCTTTAACTCAACATTTTTAAACCTCTTGTTGAAATTGGATGCTATATGGCATATGCAATACACTGAGGTTAAACCATCTTCTTCCAAAACAACTTTAGGAGATTGTAATGTTGATAATATTGTTGTTCCTTCATCCCTAATCATGCATAGATTTCATTGAGGTGTCACATATGCTTGTAACAATTGGAAAAACCATATAAGGGCTTCCTTTGTTTCACCCTCAATAATGGCGAAAGTTAACGGAAAAATGTTTCAATTCCCATCTTGACTGATGGAAGTCAACAAAGTGTCGTGATATTTTCCATTCAAGAATGTGCCATCAACTTAAAGTATTGGCTTGCAATATTTGAACCCTTCAATGCATGGCTTGAACGACTAGAACACACATTCTAAGATGTAACTAGATTGGTCTTCAACACAATCAACAACATACGAATGAGTAAAATATTGCATTACAGTTCTAGGAGCACGGTCTTGTACAACTTAAAACCATCTTGGAAGATTATATGATTCGTCCCAATCACCAAACTCCATTGCAATCGCTTTTCGTTTGGCTACCCATGCTTTTTTATACGTCACTGAATAACCAAGTCCATTCTTTATTTTCGCAATTAGAGTTTTTATCGGAATGGATGGATTTTCTTTGACGGAGTTGACCACAAAGGAAGCTATTTGGCTTGAGTCTAAATTTTTGTGATAAACTAAAACAAATTTTCTCTGGAATGTACTATTTTTGTTCATCATCTTCAATGAATTCATAAACCATATCTCTGATGATAGGTTCTTTCACAGTGTTAGAAGAAATTCCACCAGAATACCAGGAATACATATATACCATAACTATAGAAGAAAAAAATATGGAAGGGAGTTCTTAAAGACACTTTCAAAGTAGTGTATGGAAGAATGTATGCAATGCTACTCCACCTAGTAGTGCAATGTATATATTTCAAACAAACGATGCTTACTTCAGGATTCATTTATTATTCCCTATATGATTTTCTAGCATAGGTTTCCAGTGTTGAATTCAATATGCACTGATGTCATTTCAAAAATCAAGAGTTGACGTGCACAACCCAACATGATGTGCCAAAAATTATTTTTTTAACTTTTTAAACTTTTCCTATATGTGGAAAATAAAAAAATAATTGGGAAATAACATTATTTATGTACCTAAATATATATGCATGGATCGTACAAAAAAACAAAATATTTTATTATTATAATTTTGTAAAATTTGACACAATTTCTCTGCACCAATTAATGACATGTATTGAAATAAAATATATGGAGCCTCACCAACTTTAATCAACACACTAATTGATTCTTTTTCACATGTAATTGGTCACGGGTTGGCAACTTGAAACTTTGTTCTTCATTCATGTACAATCAATGGGAGAGCTTCAATTTTCAAAGTGCATCGGGTCATGGCAGCTTTAAAGCAGATTGTTCATTGCTCACTCACAAGGCGAGCTTGAAAACAGTGTTGCAACATAGTACTTCTCTTGACCAACTTTGACCCATTGAATGGAGGAAAAAATGTCAACACATTTGTTGGCGTGAATGAGGCTCAAATGCAGTTAAATAGCAACCTACATTCGTTTGTCAAACCACACTGGAAAAGAGAAATCCTATTACAATTACACTTCTAACCTACTAGTGTCCACAATGTTGAAGGAACCCATCTTCCACTTCAACTTGTAGAGTTCTTCATTCCAGCTAAGTTCTGCTAACTCATAGTGATTCATAGTTTCCATAGTACATCTTGTAAGTTCACATCAACATGTGAGAATTTACACGTACTTCTTTTGGATTGCTTAAAGATATTAGTGTATCATAATTTTAAAAATTTTGTGTTTAATAAATTTTAAAAAATTAAAATAAGTTTTAGAAACATTAATATAAAGTACTCTTTTTTTTTTGTATACTTTAATATAAATTGGTCGTGGAGGGTGATGGATATGTACCTTTTGTATACTTTCAGTTAAATAAGATTTTAAAAAATAAAGCAAATAGATTTAAAAAAAATCCATTACAGTAGTGCAATTGTTTATAATTTAACTATTTGTAATTCATTACAGAATTGCAATGGTTTATATGATTTAACTTATTCATAATATATATATATATATAATTATTTTACGATTAACTAATTATTTCAAAATAATTATAATAATTATACCTTTTCATACTTTAATATAAATGAGATTTAAAAAAATAAAGCAAATATAGGTTTAAAAAAATCCATTACTTGGTCTGTGATACAATTTTTCTTTATTGGTTGAGACAAAAAAATTCAACCATTTATGATTAATTACAATACTGTAAACTTTATATTATTTAACTTATTGATAATATATATAATTACAATTATTTAAAAATAATTACAATAATTATGGAACCTTTTTTTATGGCATCCAAACATCATCTCCCTCACAATATGTCTCTATTGTGCCCTCAAAATAAGCATGTGACTAAGTTCATTTGGGAAACGATCAATTACTACGATCAATACGACATGCCATCTGGGTTATAACCCACCTCTAATTTGTAGATCCTTGAGTTGTCCATATGATAAATGTAGCTGGGTTTGGACATCTATTAACAACCCCCCTCCATCGATATTAACCATCACTTGATAACTGCACTAATTGAGAGGTGGAGAACAAAGACTCATACTTTCGTTTTCCACATGTAGAGTCCACAATCACATTATAAGATGTGGCTCTGCAATTAGATATTTCCATCGATGGTGAACCTATCATTGGATTCACAAGTGGGGACATGGTTGTGTGTCAATACTTGTTAATGTCCATCCCTTCCCTAAATGTAATTAAAAGGAATACCATAAACTTATCATGGTTGAACAACAACATTCAGCAATTGTCGGTTGATGCTACAAATGGTGTCATCGCTCAGCATGCTAGAGCACATATTCTTTCATTAATTGGGAGTTTGTTGATGGCAGACACATCAACAAGCAGAGTATATGTTATTATTAGTTGACTTGACCCATGTCGCTACTTATAGTTGGAGTTTAACTGTCTTGGTGTGTCTTTATCGTGCATTAGATCACGGAATTGACTATCACCAAGACAACATAGGAGGTTGTATGCTACTATTATAGTATTGGGCTTGGGAATGGATTAAAACCTTTTTTCCAATATTGAGCCATCAACTCCTGAGGACATTACCGCCAGACATGGTTTTCGACTAGCAAAAAGATATATTTTGATTTATGAGTTCATGTATACAAATGAACTTTGATGTCCAATGTTAATAGATTTGTTGTTTATACAAGGTGATCTTGTGCACCGTCACAAAAGTACACTACTGCAGAAAACATCTTTAACAACGGTTAAAAAAAGCATTGAAAGACAGTTCTAAAGCCATAGTTAATTTGGGTGTCGTTATAAATCAACAGTTTATAACAACGATTTTAGAACCGTTATAAATGAATATTTACGACACTTCTAAAACCCGTCGTTAATTCAACAAATAATAGATAAAAGAATAAAAATTTGAAATGGATGAGGTGTTCAGTGGCCTGAAACTCAGGTGCGGGAGGGTCGGGTGCGGAGGTCGTGGTTGGGCTTGGAGATCACAGTTGGGGCGGTGTCACGTAAAGCTAGAACGCGGAGCTGACGTGTTTTCAATGTGGTGCAGATGGGGCTAAGGGCAAAGGTTGCGGTGTCGCGGGAGCTTCCACTTTTCTGGAGCGGTGCAACTAGGGTGGGGTCGCGCGACTGGAGTGATGGAGGTTGCGTGGTGTGATAAGGGTTACGCGGCTACAGTTTCACTGTGTGATGGAGGTTACACAGTGACAATTTCGTGATGTAGTGGAGGTCGCGGTTGGAATGTGGTAGAGAGAGGAGTGTGTAAGAGTAAGAGTGAGAGTGAGAGAAGTGAGTGAATTGAGAAGAATGAGCACGGGACAAAAAAGAGGGAGATGCGCAGGACTCAACATTTTTCAAATATTTTTTACACTTTTTAACGACAGTTCCTCTGAGAACTAACTATCTTTATATCTCTCTTAAAATAATTTTTAACGACAATTCCTTCCAGAATTGTCTTTATATCTCTCTTAAAATAGTTTATAATGACGGTTCTTTCCAAAACCGTCTTTATATCTTTCTCAAAACAATTTTTAACGACGGTTCTGGGGAACCATCATTAAAAACACAATATAATTATGAAATTGTCATTGCTCTTTTTTAAAATAGTTTTCTACTAACCATCTTTATATGGAGTCGTGGTTTTGATATTTTGTACTATTGGTACCACCCACTTACGAGGACAGTTAGTTTGACATGGAAGACCGTTGTATTTATTACTGATGAAGTTTCTCCAGTTAGTAGGACAATTGTTCCTCTTATTTGTTTTGCCATCATTGAATTTCACCAAGTTGATCGAGTTATGTGACAATTTGGTTTTCGACAAGGTATTCCATTAGATGAGTTGCACAAAGAAGATATGAAGGGCAAACAAAAAGATATTGGTCGGAATACCATCAGTGGTGGATAGTAATGTGGATTGATAGACATAATTGTCTAATAAAAGGCATTCAATTTAATGGTAATGTTCATTTGCATGATTCCACAATATACATGCAATGGTACATTAGTCATACTATCCGTTGCATATCGACTTAGGAATCGTCGCCTGACGATGATGTAAGTTAATTCATATTCATGCCTTTTACTTTTAACAATATCAACATGTTTATATTGAAGCTTTTTTTATCAACAAAGAATAAATAAAATAAATTGAGCCACTTCAGTGGTGCCCAAACCCTTATACAAATAATCTCAACACAAACTTCTTATCCCCCAACCAACTAAGGATCCCATAGACATTACAACACATCAACCACATTAACATACCATAACAGGATACGAGAGCACATCAATATACAATTACATCAACCTTCCAAAGGAACACATTCTCAAGACAAGACACACAAGTCCAACAACTAAACTCAATCTTTTCCAGCAAACAGAAGTAAACCAAACACCCAAGTGTCAAACCCATCAAGTCGACCTTGCGATGAGGATATAGAAACCAAAAAAACCTGCACAAAACACACCATGTCTTCCAAATCTGAACAAATCATTAAATAAGAACCACCAACATCAGTCTCTCAAATATCTCATATAACATAAAGGATCAAAACACCAATTCGAGTAGGATAAATCAATCAATCTTTCCTTTATCGTAACCCAAGACCAAAATATTCAAACCGACCCTGCCAGGAAGAAACAAAAGCCAAGAAAACATGCACAAAACACACCACAACTGTTAAACCTGGATAAAACGTTAAACATAAATTACCAAACATCAAACTCTCAAATATTTCATACAATAAAGGGGTTACAAACACCAATCCGAGTAAGAGAAATAAGTCAATCTTTCCTTTACCGTAATCCAAGACCAATTCTTCCTTTGTACCACAATAAAAACCTCAACTAGATCAACTCACTCATTCTTAAAAACCACCATATTCCTATGATTCCAAATTTCACCTATAAAAAGCCTACCCAAATCCCCTCCAGCACCTAGCAATAACATGTTTCAAACCTACAGATTTAAACATCTTAAAGTGCATTTGTAATAACAATGTAATACCAAAAAAATCCCCAGCCACTCGAAACACAGTCCCCAAATTCTCCAAGAGACCCTACACAAAAAATGACTTACCGTCTCTTCTTCCACACCACATAAGGGACAACAGTCACACATCGGATAAATACCATGCCTCAAAATATTGTCCTTAGTGGCAATTGCTTTAGATAACACCCTCAAAGCCGTAATTTTTGCTGAGGGTAAGATCTTTAGATTCCATAACTCCACGAATAAGTCTCCATACCTTGCAAACTCCTCCCCCAAAAGAATATTATAGGCTACCTGAACAGAGAAGTTTGTAAATTCTACATTACTCCAAAACCATTTATCAATCGTACCTTCACATTTTCTTAATAACCTCTTGTTATCCAACACCTGCGATAGAAGTTTAGCCTGACTAGATTCCCACACAAAAAAATCCCTTTTCCAACTCAACTTCCACACCCATCTATTATTATTCCAAATCCCAACTTGTGACAAAGTACGACCAATATCTAAGGAGATCGAAAATAGTCTAAGAACTTTTTCCATTAAAGGAATATTGTCCACCCACTTATCCTCCCATAACCTAATTCCTTCTCCATCTCCTACTTTCCACCTTCCTCTGTCATCAAAGTCATTATCCCATTCCGCTAGATTCCAAACTTTCCTTATGTCCCTCCACCACATCGACTCCATACAATTATGAACTTGGGACCTTAAGACCCTTCGCCCACCATACTTAGAATCTAGGATATCCTTCCATAAACTTCTCTCTTTAGACTTAAGTCTCCAAATCCATTTCCCCAAAATAGCCAAGTTAAACTTTCTTACATCAATAACCCCTAAGCCACCTTTATCTTTCGACTCACAAACCTTGTCACACATCACCCAGACAATTTTTCTATTCTCTGAGCCCCAATCCCACAAAAAACTCTTTTGTATCTTTTTCACTTCCTTCACCACAGTAGCCGACATACAAAAGAAGGACATGTAAAATAGCGGCAAAGATATGTTTATATTGAAGTTAAAAATTGTTTTCAAACAATATGATACACCATAGGAGCCCATGGAACCGCAACCACAACCGCCTCTGCATTGGACTTATCACCCTTCAAGGTTGCAAACTAAACACTTGATAAAATAGTTAATACAAGCGTAGTAAAAAAAATTTACCAGAAAAAAGAATAAATAAATATGAACCACTTAAAGGGTGATCCAACCCGTATACATACCAACTGTTCCACTCAAAAGAAAGACCCAATAACCTTGGTAAAACCTACCAACTCGAAACCAACGAAGGCACCTAAAAATAACACCACAACCTTCATATGCAAACTGAAAACTAACAGAGACTTTAGATCAAAAGCAAACAAGGCAACGCATCAAGACACCAATCAAAAAAGGAAAAAAACAAGCATAAGCAAAATAAGAAGTAATCCAAGACCAAGCCTTTAATTGAGTAAGAGAAAATATTTCACAGTGATCAATTGTTCCTCCTTTAAAAATGTGTTTATTCCTATGCCTCGAAATCTCATTGATGATTGCAACCCAAACACTTCCCCAAGCGACGTTTATATAGCCTAGAACATTATACAAATTAAAATGTAGGAAATGTGAACCTGAATCAATTTGATCTACCCACGCCACCCCGAGCCAAGCATAATACTGATTTCAAACTAACCAAGTTATTTTGCATTCAAAAAACAAGTGTCTTGTAGTCTCTTCTTCTTCCTGATACAAACAACAAGAAATACAATCAACTGACTAGATTATTGCTTGAAGATTAAATTTAATCTTATTTTTTACAATCTCACACAAATTTCTTAAGGTTTTTTTTGCCCTATTCAAATAAGCTTACTGCCTTTATTTCCTACTATGTATATGAGGCAAAGAAGTGCGGTGAAATATTCTATGTACAGTACTAGAAAATCATTAAATAAAAATCAATTTTAGAGACAAAAAATTATTAGTTTCTATAGTAACTAAATTAGGTACTATTTTAGAGACTAAAAAAATTATTGGTATCTAAATTAGATTCTATTATTGATAAATAGTTTTTAAATTGGTATTTAATTAGCTACCTAAGTTTTAACAACCAATTATTTAGATTCTAAAGTTGATATTTAAAAGTTTGGTATCTAATTATATACCAATTTAGAAATTATATATCAATAATAGAAACTAATTTAAATACCAATAATTTGTTAGCCTCTTAAATAGTATCTAATTTTGTTAATATAGTAACTAATCATTTTTTTGTCTCTAAAATTAGTTTCTATTGAATGATTTTCTTGTAGTGGTAGTTTAACTATTTTTATGCTTTATAGGAAAAGTATGAATTTAAACAAATTATACCATCATTAATTCACATATAATGCAACTTAAATGTTGCATACAACTCAAGTTATAAGAAAATGCGCAAATTATACTATTTTACATCGTTTTTTCACTATCTATTTTTGTACATGATTGAATTTTATTTTTTTTATGTATCTAATCAGATGACTTTTATTCTCCACGTATTTTTTTAGGCAATCATGTTTGCGTACTTCTTCAAAAGAGTCAAAACCTCACTCCATTCATATACTATTATAACCCCATTAATTAGATCCAACATTATTATTAAATTTCGTAGTTAATTTGAACGCAAAGTTTTTTAATCAAGGCTAAACATAAGAAGTGAGTACAAGAAATATACAAGGAATAGAAAATTTGTGATTCCATTCTCAATATAAAAAGAGGGATTTGAGACTTAATGTGAACACAAAATTTATATATATATATATATTATTTATTAAGAAATTAAGAAGTTAGACTTTAAAATTAATTCAATGTTAGATTCAGATTTATACTCACATCTTATATTTAGTTGATGTGAGATCAAGAAAATCAAATTAAGAATGATATCAATCAAATTAAAAATGATATGTAATGAAATCTAAGATATATTTCTTTAACTTTTGAATCCTTGATTATATGTTCTTCGCAAATACATTATTGAAATTCCACTTGTGAAAAATCTATGAAATTCCCTTTAAATTTCCACTTCTAAAAACCCTTAAAATGACAAGAAGGGGGACCTAAAAAACCAAATCAAATATGGATAGCTCACACGCAGCTCCTAAAAATGGACTAAATAAACATGTATAAAAAAACTAAAATATAAATTTGCTAGTTTGATTAGATATCTTTTCACCTTGAAAGGTTTATTTGTGATGGTTTAAGAGTTCATACAACAGGTGCAATATTAAAAAATCATGTTATAAATTATAATTAGCTACTCTGAGCATGTAGATCTTTTAACTAACCAGAACAAGAAAGAATATCTAAGCATATGGAAATCTGAAAAACACATTATTCCTGCAATAACATGGGAATATTAAGAACAACTAACTAGTAAAAAGTAAACATCAGCAACTACTTTATCTTGGTGACTTTGCTTTGCATGCATAGGGCATCACGAGCAGACACAATCAAGCTATGAGGAGCAAGGAATGCATCAAACACAGTATAGTCGATCCAATCCTTCAGCTTTTGCTCTTGGCCCCAATCTTCAGGTATGCTAATCTTCTCCATCATCACCTCTTCCCGGAGTCTCTTCAGCTTCTCACGCCCCGTTTCCTCTACACCAACCCTACCAATATTCTCACTGTGCCCTTCTTGGTCCTTGACCTTATCATCGTTGTCTCCAGCATCTGAAGGCTTGCACTCCTGAGTGTTATTCTTGAGCATCTCGTTTGGTGCAAGGGAAGATGAAGTAGAGCTTGGGGAAATGATGAGTTTTGTTGAACAACATGCAGGCATGTTGTGGGAGAAACTGCTTCCTTCCATTGAGAAAGTGAAGAGTTGTTGCAGGTATTGAAAAGCTGAGAGAAAGAACGATAAAGTGAGCAGTGAATGGCATTGGGTGGTGTTTTATAGTACACGTTTGTGTATGGCGTGGATGGTTGTATGTTTGTTATCTGGAAATGGATCGTGTGGTTTTGTCCTAATGTACGTAGCTAAGTAATAGAAGAAAGATTTTTGGAGATTTAGGTCTTGGTGGAGAGTGGTTTATTACGTAGGGTTATTGTGAGGTGGACATGCATCGTGAAAAGTATGAAGATTGGGTGCTTTTAATTTGCGTTGTCATAGTTTTTATTGGAATTGATTTGTTGAAAGAGAGATGTGGACAAGATGAGAAGAAGCCAACCACCCTGATATTTTTGGTTTTCTTTCACTGCCTTGGCATAAAGTCATCCTCAAAATTAATATCAGAACTTGTCTCAAATTGTGTTGTTCTTTCTTTATGCAGTGCGTTTTTCAATCTCCATTTCCACATTCTTAATTACCTTTATATTATTAGGAAGCGGATTTTAAGTCTAACTCAACCGCTCTAATCTCTAGTCGATGTGTGATCTCCAACACACTCCCCTCACGTCGAGACTGCCAACTCGTGCGTGAGACTATATATTATGAGTGGTCGATGGCGGATGATCTGAACAAATACTCGCTAGAATAGGCTCGAGATGGCTCTGATATCATATCAGAAAGTGGAGTTTAAACCTAACTCAATTCCATATATACGATGAAAAACTCTAATATCTAATCGATTTGGGATTCCACCACATAAATCAAAATTCCATTTGCTGCAGAAACAAAAAAATAAGCCACTTTGTGCTTATTCACAGGTACTTTAGAAAGCTGCTACATATAAAGTTATTAATTTGTGTGTGTGAAAAGAGTTTGTTAAACAGATAGGAGAATATGTGATACCTGGGCTGTATAGAGACAATGAAAATACATACGAAAGACACCAACAAATACCAAGACAACCACAATTGAGTATGAGATTAATACTCCCTAAAGTCCCTTGAGATGAGATAATTATTGAAATCATAAACAAAATTATTTTTAAATGAGATTATATTTGGGGTTTTTTTTTTTTTTTTTTAATCCTTGAAGTAATAAGTCACAATTTGTGTTGTCAATGAAGTCAATATAATTAATTATTGTAATCTCTCTAATATATTCAGTTTTGCGTTTAGCTTTTATAATATTTTGTTAATTTTAAATTGGTTTTTGAAGGAATTGAAAATAACTAAACAAATTATTCACATGTCACACAAAAATTATAGGAATATCTTAGGAGTTGGAAACATATTTGATTGCATGTCCAATAATATTTTTTTGGAAAAAAATTCATAAACAAAACCTCCAAACTAGAAATTTCAAATGAACTCTGCTTCTTCCTGCTCCTACATCACTTCTTAGTCACCTCCATAAATTTTAAAATTTCAAAAAAATTATCTTTTAATATAAAAAAATAAAAATAAAAATAATGTTTTACATTACAAATTTAAGAAAATAAATTTAAGAAAATAAATCTACCCAATTATGTAATCCAAAAATAAAAAATTACCATTTTTAAATTGTGTAATACGAAACCTATTTAACAATTAATAATATAATAAACCTATCAAATTACACCATCTAAAATTCAAAAATTACGATTTTCATAATACATGATTCGAAATCTATTTAAAAACTAACAATATCAGACTATGTTATCTATAACTTATTTTAAAAATAAAATTACGTAATTTGGAAGTGGTAATATTTGAATTTCTGATTAAGTAATCATAAATGATAATTTTTTAGTTTCAGATTATATAGTTAAGTAAAATATTACTTATATTTTTATCTTTTCAGTGAAAAATAATTTTGGGATTTTCAAAATTAATAGAGATAACTGAAGAAGTGATGTAAGTCTTTCAAATGAGAGGAACCTTCAACCACTAGCCCAAATCGACAGTTTGCCACCCACCTATCTCTCTCTCTTCAAGGTTTTTTTTTATACATATTATTATTACTATTATTATTATTTGATTCCAACTTTTTCTGTTTCATCAATCAAAGCAAAGCAAAGTCACTCAAAAGAATAAACATAAAAACAAAGAGTTGTGACAAGACGTGAAAGAACACATTCAACACGAACATCAAAATTGTTTCGTTATTGTTGCAACAAAGCAAACAAAACAGAAATAAAATTGAAAACAGGAAAATAAAAATAAATAAATAAAAAGTTAAATAACTATTTTATTAGAATAAATATAAAAAAAATAACTTAAATTACTAAAAAAAATTACCAAAGATTTCTTAGAAAAGGTTATGAAAACCTTCACTAAGATTCACACATAATATAAGTCTTCACAGTTTTTAAACAAACTGCACCAAATTAATAGATTACGTGTCTTATTTTTTATTTTTCTGTTTTTTTTATGAAAGGCACAATCTTTTTCACATTTTGTTTTTTTTCAGATTAAGCTTTGTTTAGTTTTATAAAACCATGTTCAACTTTTTCATTATTCTGTCTTACTTTTTTAGACACTAAACTTAGTTCAGTTCTAGAAAACTATCTTAACTTTTTTTCTTCTAATTAAAGCTCCATTTTTTCCTATTTTTATTATATTTGGTATTTGTTTTTGTTTTGTCCTATTTGATTTTTTAAAATTAATTTTCATTTTTTTTCATTTCTCATCTTTAGAGTTGTGATGTGTTTTGCGTGTTCCCACCTTATATTTTTACTCAATATCAAATACCATCTCTTGAAATATTGTCTTTGACTTGTCTCAATATTTAATTTTTTGGTTTCATAATGTGTTATTTTTGTCCAAGAGTAGTTTTTCTTATAATTGCTCTTTAGTATTTTTTATAATTGTTTGTATTTATAGTTTTTCTTTTTTTTAAAGAGTTTTGACTTTGGTAAGTTTGCACTGTGAAATTTATGAAATCCTTCATGTGTAACAGATAGAGAGTAAAAATTTGTACTGAATTTTGTTACCATCATTTGATGGTCTTCATTCAAATAAAGTTAACAAACCAATGATAAAATTAAGAATAAACTAGTTCAAACTAAATCGTGTTATATATATTTAACAATATTTAAACCAGACTTTGTTACATGTAAATTACAATTAAAAAAGATGTAGTTAAAAAAAAACGACCATGTGTTTCAACTAACAGATGGAATTAATAAAGTATTCAACAGTGTATTCTTTAATATAACTTCTTAGGTTAAAATATCATTTGTTTATTGAGTTGAAAAGGTAATTTATTATATAAACTAAAAATACGTATGTCTTTGATTTCTCTTAGGAAAAATATATTTTGACACTACTATTCATTAAATACATATGTCTACTTTACAAATGGTTTTTTAATAAAATATTGTATTACAATAAAATTATGTATATAATTATAGTGAACTCAATAAGCAATTAAGTGTTAACTTATCATGATTATTTCTTTTAAAAGTAGTTTTCTTATCATTTATATAAGGTCGAATATCTCTTATCAAACTCTTTTAGTGCTTCAATATTTTAATTTTCTCTTTTTGTTTATTTTCGTGAATGGTAAAATACTTGTACCTTCAAAAACACTTCAAAATTAAGTGAGTTGAGATATTTAGTTTGCATATTTAGAATTAAAATAGTCACTACATTTTATCTTGTGCTTTCCTCTTGTTTTGTACTTTTCTAATGGGCTTTTTTCTCTACTAAAATTAGCGTAAGCCCAACATTCTCTTAATCACATTTTTAGTGCTTAAGTAAATTTTATCTCCTAATCTTCAAATTAGAACGTAGTTGATCTTACCGAAACATTATCATTCAGTTACTCGTCTGTCGGTTCCTAACAGTACAAGTATGACTTCAATTTGATTCCGATCACAATAATTATATCAATTTTTTATAGATAATAATATTGAGTTATTGAAGTAATGAAGATGAGTTTAATTTTTGGGGAAAATAATTTTTAATAAAGTTTTACTTACCTCTTTAACCATGGAAAAAGTTAATAATTGATGAACTATAACAATATTAGCATTCTTTATTAAAAAAAATCTATATTTCCAAATATAGATTAATCATTTTCAACTTAATAATAATATTATGATTGAAGTCTGACTTCATAGTTCTCTAACCTCACTTGGGCAAAGACTGTAGTAAAATATATATCTAATGAGTTAATTGAAGAAATATAATTGAAGTGAATATTGCTAACGCCTAATTAATGTGTCAATATTTGATATTCTAGGTAGTGTATATATTCTCAATTAAACGTAATCGACTCAAAGACAGGGTGGATCGATTGATTCTTATAAAAAAATATTATTATATTTTAATATTATTAAAATGTAACAATTATATTTTTAAAGTGAAGATATAATGATAATTAATCATTATAAATTTGTACTAATTTAGATAATATTACTTTTATAAACATTAACTTTAACATGTTTATTTAATGAAGATGTTAATTTTATGTTTATTTATTTTGTTTAAATTTTATTGTCAATTATAAATTTATAGGATATAAAAAATGTAAAATAGTTAAACAACATTATTGTTGTATGTAATTTTTTTTTTTATATATTTTGTTTAGATATACTGGCTGCATGCCACTTGTTGCAGAATATGAACTAATATAAAACTAATATAATTTAAAAATGTATTTCTTTTTCATTTATATTTTTCAGATTGCAAAATTGTTAAGGTATTTCTAAACCATAAATACTTTCAGTTTCTATAATTTGAAATATTTTTTTACTTAAAAAAAATATTATAGATTATAAAATTTGAAAATTATTTATGGATAAAAAAAACTTTCTGAATTTTATAATTTAAAAATATCTTTTAAATTTTATAATTTAGAATATATATATATTTTTTTTACAGAAACTCACTATCGATTATAAAATAAACTTACTTTAAGAATTTTTTATCGAGAAATATTTCAGATTTAGATATTCCGAACACATTTTTTAATTTCTGAAATTTAAATCTGAATTTTTAATTTTGTGTGTCAAATTTTTTATTCGAAATTTATTTTTTTATTTTTGAATTATATTTACTATTTTAGATTTTTAAATCCGAAATAAGAGTAGTTTTGGAAATTTAAAAAATAATAGGGTGCAGGATAAAATTAAGATGGTGCAGAAAGAAATTGCCCACCTGAAACTCGTGGGTTTGGGCCTATCGGTTAATGGATCAATTATTTAGACTGTTGACTCCTTGGTAATTTCTTTCGGAATCCCATAATTTCTTCCTGTACCACCACAATTTTGTAAATTTCACAAATACCCTTTTGAATCTATACTTTTTTTTTTTTTTTAATTTTGAATTGCGAAATTTAGAGATTTTTAGTATTACACATTGTGGAATCCAAAATATAAAAATTATATTTCAAATTATGCATTTGTATTCATGAAGGTTGACATGATTCTATTTGATTTCATTGTGTTGCTTTTTGACTCTTTGATCCTGATGTGTAGGGGTAGCAATGTGAGTTGGTTCGTCATGCATGGGTATACATCGCAATTGATTCGCAAAAAGTGGGTGGGGTTGGCCCGCCTCACATAAGGGTTGACCCGTGGGTCTGCGAGCCAGTTCGTATAAGAAATATTTTTTTAAAAATAAAAAAAAATTAAATAAAAAATTTGAATTTTGATTATTTAGATGCATTAGATAAATGGTCTCATAATATTATTTTTCACAACACATGCGTAGCAAGGTATTAAAATTTTTGAAATGTGAAATATGAGACTACATGAAAAAAATATGGAGATCCAAAAAAAAATTTCTACATTTTAAAGTTATGCGGGTCAACCCGCCCTACCCGCACTTGCCCCGCGCGGGCTGGAAGTTATGTGGAATGGATCTAAGTGGACCAACAGATTGAAATAAGCAATTCGCCTCGCGTTGCGCCGGCCGCCTCACTTTGCCACCCTACTTATGCGTGAGTTACTCTAATGTATTAGTTGGCTTTCAAATCTTGGTTGCGCAAATCCTGTAATAAAAATTAGAATGGAAATTTAGAGATTGCTAAAGTTGGGAAGAATGGCAAAACATTTGGTGGCAATGGCGAAGAAGATGAAAAAGGAGGTGAGGAAGATGAAGAAGGAGTGAAGAAGATGAAGAAGAGGTGGAAAATATGAAAATGGTAATTTCACCATCCCATGAAGGTGAAGAATGACATCATGGGGGTGGAGGAAGAAATCGCATAACTCCTTTCTACACCTTTCACTACATTCGCGTCTTCCGTTTTTTCTTTCATATCACTAAGTGGGCTCCAAAAAAACAACAAAAACAGAGAAAGTGTGGCTGAGTACTGTTTTTGTTCCTTAATAAATAAAAATATTATATCATGAAAATTTTCAAGATATCAGGAACAATTAAAAATTAATTTTGGATTGTCAAATTATCATTCTAAAAATATTTAGTTTCTTTAATATATTGGGGAAAATGTAAGAATTTTAAAAGTTTACTTTTATGCAGATATTAATGCAGTTCAGTGTTAGATCTCGATTGTTTCATGTATGAACAGTTCAGAATTTTAAATAACCTAATATTGATATATGCATGCATCTGTGATGATTAGAGTAAAACTAGTGCCCCTATTTTATTTTTTAATTGGAAAAGAAGTTGGTCTTGAGAATAATGAACGTTACAAACTTGTTTGCATGATGTTGAATTTTGAATGAAGTAGAACAAAACCGAATGTTGCTTTGCTGGAGCTATGTCCTTGGTAATGATTGTTTACAAATTGATCACTGGTCTTGTTGTTGCAACTTATTTCATTTGACTAAATATTGCTTATAACAACTAACAACACACTGTTCCTACTATTCTCCATTTATGCTGATCAAATTTTGAAGAAGAGTAACTGTTTTTTCTATCTTCTTAGCTCCAACTGAATCTATTCAAGTCCAGTTGTTTACAAGTGGTTGCAGCTTCATTGTCTCCATGGTTGTTTAGGTCCAATCTTGTTGCTACAAAGTAAGAAGCTGGCATTCTATAATCTTGACAAACTTTTTCATCCACTGCTTTCATTGTTTCTGTCTTGATTCTGTTTCGGTGTTGGAACTCACCTTCTGATTGGCTTTCTTTGATCAGGCTTTCAGGATACATGCTGCTTCTATTTTCTGTTTCTCTTTCAAGTCCAATGGACATGGATAAGTTGCCAGGACCGGTTTCAGCGGCATACTTTCTTCTTTCTTCATTTTTGCTCAATGGGGCAAGGAAGGTGTTCTTTTTTCCATCATCACACCACTTCAGTTCAGAGTTCCTAAGATTGTTGCGAGCATCTGTGCTTTCCTTTTGTTCCATGAACACATGGCTGTTGAATTGTCTTAGGCTATTTTGAATCTCTTGCTCCTTTTGTAATATGTCACAGGATGTGAGGCAACTGTCCATTGAGCAATCGTTTGGCTGGTTGGTATGTGTTTGCTGAGGGCAAAATCCTTGCAATTCCTTCAGCTCTGAGAATGCTGAGTTAAGGCACTGAGATGAGACTTTGGACACCAGCTCTGATAGTTGAACTTTGGCAGTTTCAAGTCCTATTATTCCCAAATTCTGTCTGCCAAGAGTATCCTGAGCTTTCTCCAACACAGACTGAAGGTATTTTCCTTGGGCCTCTATCCTAAGCTGCAGGTGTTTTTGTACCTGAGAGTTCAGGATGATTTGTAACTTGTAAGAGTTTAATTTTTATGCACTGTTAGTACAAAACCATCTTTGATAAGATTTTTAAGGTAGTTATTGTAAAAGTTAATAAGATATACAGCAGTTTGTATTTGAATGAAAAATTAAAACCCTTTATACATTAGTTCACAGAATACTTTATTTATTGTAATGGAAAATGCATGCTTAGTAAGTTGCCACTTTGATGTCACCTCAAGTTGTTCATTGAGCCTTCTCTGCACCTCAATCTGCATTTGCAGTGCCTCGCCTATATGCAAATCTTTGGATAGAAGGCATTGAAAATTAGCATGACTGCTACAAAAATATTTAAGCAACTGAATATTCATGTCAAACAAGATTACATGAAGAATGTGAAAAATGTTTAGTTTTTCTTACTTGTTAGCCTGCGGTCCAAGGCTTAATTTGCTCATGTGAGTTCCACTGGTTTCAGAAAGTCTCTCCCCAGTGGTTGCACTTGTTGCTGTTTAGGTAATTTTAACCATAAAAAACAGCTCTATGGCTCATTAGTAGATCAGAAAATGAAAGAGATTGGTATCTTACTCATTTTGTGTGTCACGTTGTTGCTTTGTCCATGCAGATTCTTGCTCAATCTATACTTCTGGTGACAAAAAAAAAAAATATCAGTAATTGCACTGGACAAGTTAAGATGGAAAAATGAATTCTTGGTTTGTGGCTTTGTGCATGTTGTATATGACATTTATCAGTAATTGCACTGGACAAGTTAGGATGGAAAAATGAATTCTTGGTTTGTGGCTTTGTGCATGTTATATACGACATTTTTTCTTCAAATAATAAATTTCCATATCTCTGTGATGCATCGGACAGGTTAGCTTTGCTAATATATGGTTTATAATTAGCAGCTGCAGAATATAATAAGTCTGAAACCTAAGACGAATGATGTGAAGATCCCAAAAAAGTAAATATAAGAATATGATCACTATGGTGAAAGAGTGGTAGATCATGATGTGTGCATGACTTCTATACACAATATATCAAGTTTTTCACGATAATACATGTGTACATATTAGTGTATTTAAACATTTATGCCAATTACAAAACAAAAATTAGGACAAGAGGAAAGGAAACAAATTTGGTATGCAAGTTTGTTAATGTGTAACATAACATCCTAACTTGTATGGCGTGGAAGTCTTAAATGCAGAAGAATTTTCTATTCAATGAAATGAAAATTTAGGTACATATCAGTAGATAATTTTGGTTAGCAAAAATTATGTTTGATTCTCAACTTAGGAGGGAGAAGGAACCAAAATTCAAATGGTTTACAAGTACTGATGAAACGATGCACGTAGTATAATGGGTTTTACCTGAAGATGGCTCTTTAAATGATATAAGGTAAGCCCTGAAATCCCCATGAGTTTCATTACTGTTTTTGGAGTTGCTTCTGCAATAGAAATATTGTAATGTGCATTAGTGAACTTAAATTCTACGATCCTCAAGATTTGGTGATGCACAAGGGGACGTGTGTACTCACTGTCAGCTCCCCCTAACTGATTTACTGCTTCTATGAATCTGGCATGAAGATCTGGTGTCCATTTTAATCTTGGCTTTGCATCAGTTGAAAGCACAAGTCCAGAATCTCCAGACCCATTTCCTGTTTGAAGGAACATGTGCCTCTCAGAGGGGATTGGCATTCTGGAAGTAGAATGAATGTTTTTTCCTTGGTGTCGGTGATGATGGTACATTCCACCTACAAAAGCCACTTATAAGCACCCTAACATATAAAAACTAACAACTTAGTTCCCAGTGCTGAACACCAGTTGTGTAGTTACCTGATGACCTGTGTGTTCTCTTGCTGACTTTCAACCTATGGAAGATGAAACTAGAGGAAGATTAATTGTTACAAGCCCCAGTACTAAGAAATAAGATAATTTATGAATGCTTCTTGTGCTTGTCTTGTTTCTCCTATACACACTTCTCTTCAGTGCAAAGCATGCTGAAACTGATATTTATATGAGAGCTGGAGGGGAGCTGGTAATCCAATGGAATCTTGGATAGAACCAATAGAAAACCCAACTTAATCCTTGTGCGGTGACCTGAAAATTAGATATTATTCTTTCCTACTTTTGTTCACTGGTGGACCCCATTTTCTAGTTCCATTTTCCCATTCTCAGATAGTGCTTTCCATTTGAGTTCCTCCGCAATAAAACTTTGGAAATAATCTACTTTTTTTTCCACACACATTACGGGTTCCATGTGTAGGAATTACATATAAATCAAAAGAGTTTTAATGTTTAGATATGTTTAAAAGTTCTGTGCAAATATCAATTTCTAAACTGCATTAGGTTCCAGAATTGATCCTTCAAATTTTAACCCAATATGCACTCTTATTCGTTTGCCAGGTAAAAGTGGGAATCATATGCTCACATTTGAAGGAGTATTTCCTTTTTTTCTGACTTGGTTTTGGAGAATCTGATATCCCTCTCAACTTGGAACAGCCATCATTTTTTGTTGTAGAGGAAGATTCTTAGAACTCAGAAGCCTAAATTTGTTGTTCCAAACCTTGATCTTGTTGCCATTTTACAAGTCCTTTCTTAATGTACATAGGTAGTTCTTTAGTAGCATGATATATGAGGTAGGCTAATGTTATCTTTGGCAAAGTTTTCAGACAATGATATGAAGGAAGGCCTTAACTGGTTATATATTAAGCAATGTAGTTGAAGGATTCCATTGACTAAAGCACCATGTCATGCAAAGGAAGGTTAAAAATAATTGTGGAAGATGCTTCTCATGGAACTGTTTGGAGGTAAGGAATAGAATAAGAATACGTTCTGTTTTGTCTCCTTCAATAAGTTTGGTACTTATTCAGCCTGCACCGTTTAAAATATAAGGAAGAAGGACCCTGAACTTTTCATTCTTTCTTTGGCACAAAACCTCTGGCCCCATCCTTTGGAATCCTAAGTTGGCGGGACCTAATAAAAAGGGAAAGATAGAAGAATTGTACTTGCCTTTATACTTGCATTTGGTTGAACACAGTACTACTGCAGAGGACCACTTCCCTTGCCCTTGACTTGTACCATGGTTAATGTAGCTGATTCTTGTGTAAGAATAGGTACATTTGTCATTCCTTATGTTACCACAGACACTTTTAACTTTTTTCCTGTATAAACTTGTTCTTATCCATGGGGAACTTTCCTTTCATTAAATGGCATATACCATGTTAAGCCACTACGAAAATAATTACAAAATGTATTAGAATCCGATTCAGTTTTAATTAAAGCCACGCTTTCCACAGGCAATGCATGTGTCAAGTTCATGCAAATCTCCATTATTCAATTGGAAAGAAAGAAATAAGTTTAGTGTTGCACCACACTGTGCTGTAAGGGGTAAGTGACACTGTGCTGTAAGGGGTAAGTGGTGTATGTGTAGTACTCTCATTAAAATTCTTCAAATAACAATTAAATCATTAACAGCCAATACAAAATAAATTAGAGTATAATATTTATTTAAGTCACACATAAATATATATATATATATAAAAAAATACAAAACAATTGGTCATCTCACAAATGTGAGAGTAGATGATGGCAGAGGTCTCTGCTATCAGTAAAGGGTCATTTGTAAATGGTATCTGATTTGATGATATCCATTTATCAGGTGCTAAAGAGGCCAGTAAGATGAACATTTTATGGACAACTTTCAGAAACCATGAAAATAAATTGGCCAAACCACAAAGATTCCTTGAACAGTATCTTGATATCACTTCTCCTTGTTCTTGTTCTTGATTCTGATTTTTGAGAATATTTAATGCGGTCAGGAGAATCCCGAGAGACTTTGGACAAAGTTAAAGCTGAGTTCCTAAGTAGTTTTCTTGCATGTGGATTGGAATAATATGGGCAAGAGGATTGATTTGGTACTTTTTCTGCCTTGATATCGAATTTGCTCCTTAGATGGACTTCGTATAACCACTTGGCAATAGCATTATTTGAAGTTGTTCTTGAGCACCACTACAAGACTTAAAACTTCATAAAAAATGAACAAAATCAAACTCATAATTAACAACTCTTCATCTAACTCAAGCGGTCTACTTTTTCTTAGTATAGAATGTATCCCCTCGCAAAAATACGAGAGGTGTTTAATATGATACTCTCAGGTGACAATGGAAAGAACATAAGCATACAAAAAAGAAAAATGAAGATTTTATTGGAAGAGAATAAAGGAAACCAACCTTTACGTTCACCTTTTTTAGTGTTGCTTCTATCTACCAATTCGTATAAGTCTTACTTCTGCATAGCTTGATTAA
>Ga0123342_1001218_pt1 | contig 43183 bp, 19 predicted proteins | sample Turbeawhitnodule_FD_89960 | JGI IMG/M metagenome (GOLD analysis project Ga0123342, IMG submission 89960) | Root nodule microbial communities of legume samples collected from Mexico - Turtle bean Mexico white nodule | ecosystem: Host-associated > Plants > Roots > Nodule | place: Mexico: Nepantla...
GTATGCTGGAGATCGGAACACGCCAACTTAATAACTGGCGACTTCACGAGCCCCCCGACTTCCTTCCCTTCTGCCAACCTGACGCCTTGTCAACACGCCTATACTGTAGCTGGATGCCACGTCATCACTTCCGACTACCAGGGCGGTACAGTTCTAATAATAATAACTTCATTGTTTTCCTTGACATTTTTACTAAATAGAAAAGTTTTTGTTAAGGCCATTATGTTGTTTAAGTTCATTGTCCAACAAAAGATAAGACTTTTGGCTTCTTTAACATATTTTTTTTACATTATTTAGACGTCTAACATACTGTTTTGGTTCCAATATCAAAGGTCACAAATTGAATGACTTGACCAAGTTTTAATGTTATTGGTAATGATTTATTGTGTTTTTACCTATGATTAATTAAACAAAAATTCATTCTTCAATATTTTACAACTACAATTTTTTTAAAATTAAATATTACAACTTTTAATTTCACATACATTTTTTTTTCACATTCTGCGTCAAAAAAACTATTACACAATGTATAAAATATTAACTTTATTCATTTAATCATAATTAATCCATTCATTTATCAACTCCAAATTTTAACCAATTATAATTTTTATTTTTAATATTTTCTAAATAATTTGTAAAATTTTACATTTAAAATAAACCTACATAATTATTTGTAAATATATTGATTTTTCTTAAAAAAATCTTCATTTTTTTCTTCCAATTATTTACTTCTTAAATTTTTTGAAAGTTATTCTTTTTACCTTATTTTTAAATAAATTTTACTTAATTTACTTTTATAAAGTTCTATTACTTACCTCTTTTTCCTAAAATAATACCACAGTAGATTAATTTTCTCAATTTCATTTTTTTAAAATTTATATTTATACACTTTTATTCGGATATTTTTTTTTCTCAAATTAAATAATTTAAAACCATTAATATTTTATTTATTTATTTCATAATTTTTCCTCTCTCAATATTTTAAAAATGAAAAAAAAACAGAAATTCCAGCTCGGAATTTGGGTTGGTTTTTTTCCTTTTCTTTTGAACTTTTTATGTTTCTGCACATACATTTTGAATTCTTTAGACTGATGTAGTTTCTTTTAACTTTACCATTACTTTACCTTTTTTCCATTTGTTTTCATTGATATGATTAGATTGATAAAGTACTATCTATAGAATAAATCAATCTATGCTTTTACAAATATTTATTGTTCAAAATCACGAGTCCTCATACCAAATTGAAACTAGTAATCGGTAATTTAATGCTAACCCTTCAGAAAATTTCGATCTAAGTCCCAAAACACTTGTCTAAAATCAAAAGGTGAAGAATATTGCAGTGAGACTTTGAATAGAAACCGATACAGTTCAAATTAATAGAAAATCTCAAAATGAAACTATAATATTGAATAACTGAACTGTTTTTTTATCTATTGTACATAAAAGCAACTTCAACCATTGTTATGATAATAATGCCACTAAACAAAGCTTGTTTTCTTTCATTGACCCAAAACAAAATGTGAGAGCACTATTCTATAGCTTCACAATCAACTACAACAATATTCGCATTATACAGTTATAAATGAAGAGATTAGATACTAGTTGAAATTATACACAAGTGGAGGGGGTTATCATTGGCAAACTCCTCCTTGATAAAAATTGTTCTCCTCATACTTGAGTTCATAGAACAAGAGACTTACAAGATCAACTAGAAGGGATGCAACTACGATTTCTTTCTTCCCTCAGAAAACTTTCACAGGAAGTAAGATAATTGCTCTTTCTTCCTTGAACCTCCTTCCCCGTACATTTCATTCCACTGCTTTAACTCACTCATTCCAGCCCCCTCAGCTGCGTAGCTTGCGGAAACCTGTGTTCCAAGATGATGGTCAAATGAAGCAATCTTATCATGTCGCTACATTAATTCAAATAAGCAACGAAGCCAGGCATATGTGACGACGAAAGTCAAGGTATATGATGATAAAAAAAATCCTAAATGGTGTTAGAGGGGTCTTACCTGACTCCTAGCCTCTTTGAAGTCTTTAATGTTCAAAGGTCTAAGGGAAATTACTCTTTCCTGTTGAACTTCCTCTTTTCCTTCCGAAGCATCTTGGGTAGCTTCTTGGACATTGTTATTCTGTTCTTCAACACCTTTCTGCCTTTTCTCCTGCAGGAAACAAATGTGAAATCGGCATGGTAATCATATAAGGCCACGATTATGCACAGAACTTTCAAAGATATTGCCAAGTTACCAGCATTTTTAGTCTCTCTTGTTGGATTAACTCTCTAACAGGTCTGTAAGCAGCGGTTGTGCACAAGTTCTACATTTAACAATAAGCGAGAGTGAAAAATGTGGTCAGGCACTTTTGAGCATCAAAAGCTCAAAATAGTAAAAAAGCATTTTCGGGTTGTAACACGATAGTCACATATGTAGTGAAATAGTTAGAAAATGGCATAAACCTTGAGATCGCTTCCGCTGTATCCTTCTGTCATAGTTGCGAGTTCCTTAAAATCAAGTTTCTCGTCCACCTTTTCTTTCCCCAAAAGAGTCCTCAAAATTTTTTCCCTGTTCTCCGGGCATGGCATCCCCACCATTATTCTGTTAACAAAAGATGAGCATTATAGTAAGTACAAATGATAAAATAAAGTATTACTGAATTTCAGAGTATTCAAATTGTCACAAACATGTATATGCCATCAGTGCCCAGAACAAAAGTAAGTCAAGAACTAGTAGACATACCTCCTTTCAAATCTCCTAATTATTGCTTCATCTAGGTCAAACGGCCTATTGGTGGCAGCAAGAACAAGGATGCGCTCCCCTGGATTTGTCATTAGTCCATCCCAAAGTGTCATAAACTCATTCTTTATTTTCCGCATGGCTTCATGCTCTCCAACTCTGGTACGTTGTCCCAGCATACTATCAACCTCATCAACAAATATAATAGTTGGGGAGACCTTGGCTGCTAGTGTGAACAAAGCTCGAACATTCTTCTCATCTTCACCAAACCATTTAGAGGTGACGGTAGACATGGACACATTAATGAAACTTGCTCCAGCTTCGTTTGCAATGGCCTTTGCCAGCATTGTCTTCCCTGTGCCAGGAGGTCCAAAAAGCAGTATTCCTTTACAAGGCTTTAGAAGGCCTCCCCGGAAAAGGTCTGGCCTTCGAAGAGGAAGCATAACTAGTTCTTGAAGCGATTCTTTGGTCTCATCTAAGGCACCAACATCAGAGAATTTTACACCAATCTCGTTTGCAGGTATTACCTCAGGCCTTATTCGCTTCTCAAACTCATTGTCAGGGGCAACTTCCTGCATGTGATGTCAATGGATGTTTAAAATTATATAATTTACAGAAACAATAAAAACGGAGAGTCAACGGAACAGAATAAAAAGGATTCATAACCTAACTGCAAATACTACCTACCCTAGCGCTCCATTTTAACATTTGGAATTATGTTATGAGAAATGATATTTGACAGCCATTATAAGGGGAGAGGTTGCTCTGATTGTATGTACTACTTGTAGGCATGATTTATAACTATTATATTTTTATCAAAACAAAGGAGGAATCTTACAACTTTTGGTGCAGGAGCTGTATTTTCACCGTCAGTTTTTCCCACTAAAGTTGATATATCTGATTCAGCCTTTATTTCAGGAGCAGGATTTTCTGACGTTGTTTCTGGCTTGACAACAACTCCTTCTTCTCTCGGCTTTATACAAAATGACACAGAAAGAGAAAGAAAATAATATACCTGTATTAGTACTTGTTAAGCATTATTCACAATTTAACGCACATTCATGTCATGCAGAGCAAACCTCAGTCGTAACTGCTTGGGCTTCTAATTTCAATGTATCTCTTGTGCTGAATTTCCCCTCCTGGAATATACCCAATGCATGGGACAAACTGTTTCACAAACAATAAGTAAGTACATTAAAATTAGATAGTAGATGAAGTTAAAGTTGCTTGTCTGACCTGCTGCAAGGAATGACTAGTTTGCCATTTTGGTATTCAGGATCTTTGTTATTCATTAAATGATAAGAAATTGCTGAAACGACGATCTCTTCTATATTGTTACTGAAAGCCATTGTATCTGCCACACAGATGGAACCCAGGTCATCACAATAAAGATCATTGGCTGCAAGAACTTCCATGATATGGTTCCTATTGTCCTGAGTCTGTATTGTCTTCATGTCCTCTTCAAATTGAGACTTCCAGCTGACGATATAAGATTCATCTTCTGGGGGGCTCAGTTCTATGTTGTAGGGGAAAACGGAAGAAAGTCTCTCATCCATTTCTTTGTAGTCACTACCAGAACTCAAAACTCGCGAACCAAGAATCAAAATTCGTCCTTGTAGTTTATTCAACATTATCTGGAATAGGTTATATACCCGTCGTGATCTATGCAACAACTTGTCAACATCCCGCAAATATAGAACAATGGGATAGGTTTTTGATACATAAACTAGAACCTGCAAGTGAAATTTTCACCTATCAAATCAATGCTCGTATAAAGCCTCATTCAAATCGATAATATATATGAGAAATGATATATTGACATCCTTATCCAGTACACAATGTATAGTGGAGTAAGGTGAGCAATGTATCATTTTTATATATAAGAAAAACTAAATATTTTATTCTTACAACTCATTCTTTTTCTATCTCTTCCTCTCCATCACGTCACTCTTATTTCAGGCTTCGTCACTCTTCTCTTATCCCTCTTTTAATTGTATAAAAAAGTAATAGAATACACGGGCTGGAATATAATCTATCAATAAAAATAAGATTACCTTGTAAAGAGTTTGTACAAGAAGCTTTTCATCAAAAGGCCAGTTGGTTATGTTCTTCTGAGGGGCTAAAGGTAGATTGGAAGATAGAAGGAATCAGTAGAGAACATGACCAAGTAAAAATGGCAACAGTGTGATTGAGAAGTATGACTTAATTTCATTGTATTATGCTAAGTTTTAATAAACTTCTTCATCAAGTACTTATAGGAAAAAAAAAATAATGCATATAAAAGGTATTATGTGTCAAAAAAAATTTGTAAATTAAAATCAGCTTATATACTTTAATATGTTTAGAAGTTTACGTATTTAAATTTCTCAATTACGAAAGAATTTTACTTTATTTTCCTTCTTAATTCATTCTCTTTTTCCTCTACAAACATTTTTTGAAAGGTGTATCCAAACTGGCTCTAGTTTTCACTATAAAGATGTATCTAACTATTGTACTAAGCCAGCCCTATAAATATATTGTGACACTATATTATAAAGTATTACTTTGATGTATGTATTTGTAGTTAATTCATGAAAACATGATAACATCGTATCCTTCTTTTTTTCCCTCAAATTCATTCTGTTGGCATTCTTAAATCAGGTTCTCTTTACAAATCTAAACTCCAGCGGATGGTAACAAGTAATCATGTAAACCAATAGTTATAACTAATGTATTTAAAGGTGTTCTTGAATCAACCTGAGTTTGTAGGATTGCTTTGCAAAGAAAGGTTACTGATATTTGCAGAGGCAGACGCATTTCTACGAATCTTAGGAGGATTATTGAATCCTTCAGATTCCCTGCAAAAGAAAACGGGTAACAATTCCGATATAGGATAAATAAACTAGCAGAGAAATATATATATATATATATATATATATATATTCCCATGGTCAATTGATAAACATAAATTCTTCTTACATTGACTGAAGGTCCAGTCCACTGAGTTCTCTGTGGATTTTCCCTTCAAATAAAAAAGCTCTTGGTTAGAGATATAGTTTTTCTTAGTTTTTAAAAAATGTGCTTCAGATGGAATGCTGATATCTAGAAATAACCAATAGCTCTCAAAACTTGACAACACGAGAAACAACCTCAACTAAAGCTACTTGCACCCCTTCTAACTCATCTAAAGCCTGAATTTCTGTGGCATGTTTCATCAACAAGAAAGTATCAAAGTTTACTTTTCTCCTGATAAAACGTTAAAAACTTATTCTTGAAACCCGAGCAAGGCTGAAAAATCGTGCATCAAAGACTAATCAAGCATTTGGCTACTATGTTGTGCGTGTTTGAAACCAAATTGTAACACACCTCTCTACTATCTCTCAACATCTACCAGAAGCAACAAGAAGTTAGATGTGTGTCCAAACAGTCTAAAAGTAAGTTCTCCACCCTAGATAAAAATATTTCCATCAATCTTTACCTTTAGACTCTTCCTTTTGTGGAAAGATTGAAAATGATTCAAATAGGTCGGATAACCGCTCCAAAGTTGTCTCTGAGGTAGACCTTTTGAAAGACTTCAATCAGAAACAAAGGAAAATGAATTAAAGTCCAATACTGATTCAAAAAAGCATTGCATCTTCATCTATAAAAGCAATAAATGATAAAGCAAAATCTTACAGATTGTTTGTTGGCAGAACCGTATCTATTCTGAATCTGCAGAGATGACAAACTAACCATTGTTAACATAATTAACTTGCGAAAGTATTGAATTACAGAAACTTCTCATCTTCACCTTCAATGAAAAGTCAGTGAGATCTAACAGAAGCAATTTCGCCTCAAAGTAGTGCGCTAAAGCCTTGGCAAGCACTTGTTGATAAAGCTCTGCAAGACATTAAGGGGGGAAATTTTAGTTCCCTTTATGGTGACAGTATAAACATTAAACTTATGAATCCATTATCAAGAAACTTATTCAACACTCAACACACATGTACACAAATACAAAATTACTTATAATCTCTAAAATATAAAATATAAGATACCTAACATAAATCTATATTATATAATTATAAATTATATAAATTAATAATAAAAATTTATGTATACAAACATGTTTCAATTTCTTTTATAGAAAGATAAATTTAAATTTTTATATATTTTTTTTTAAATTGTGTTAGAATAGTGCAGAAATTCATAAATATTTTTTACTTCAATACTTCAACGATTCTTATGATAAAAGTATCGGTCTTCAACACAAAGACGCTATTTAAAGTGAATGTCCAAGCCTCAAGAAACAACATTTTCCAACCAACCTGCTGGTCCTGAAAGCATGATAGTCCGGCTTGCAGGAGCAAGATTCCGTGTAAACTTAGAAACCTCCGCATGCTTCAAATGGACGTATGCAGCATTTGTTAGCATCACCCTTGTCTGCTCTCTGTCATCACGTATAGAATTGGAACGTAAATAAGAATACAAGATTACATTTACAATTTGAAGACGAAGGTTTGTAATGAGAAGGAATTACCTAAGATAAAAGGGGAATTGATCAAAAGTAACCTTGCTTTCTCTACCATCCACGACTAGTCGTAGCATTTCGTGCTCGAGGTTCTCCGGAGTAACGCCGTTTGAGGATGAATTTGCGTTAAATCCCCATTGTCCAGAGGACAATCCAATCCCCACTCCTACGCCCACCCCAACACTCAGCGCCGATAACAAAATGTTTTTCTGTTCCATCTTTCCTTCTACACAATCATTACCATCAATTGTTCATATATCTTCTGTTTCTATCGTACAATAACCAACACTGTTCAAGTTCTTATGGTTTTTCTATTTTGAAAAAACGTAACCGCAAAACACAATGGGTGAGTCCCCAACATGGTGAAAAAAAATAAGGATGAAGAAGAAAGAGAAACGGGGAAAGTTGTTTTTTAAGGGAAAGAGTGTGCGTTTGTGAATGCGAGGGTATTTGTGTGGACTGCGAAATGAACGGATCTGAAAAGAGAGGGAAAGTTTGGCTATTCATTCCTTTCTCACTTTTCTTTCTATTGTTGTCTCGCATATCTCCATTCTGTTGCGTGTAACCGTTTTAACGCTCTCTCAAACTTCTCTTCCTATTTTCTTTTTCCTCTCTTCTCACTTCTATATTTCGAAATAAAGGGATACTACATATACACATTATTTCTGCATTTTTACATTGCTATTGTTGAAATTCATATACTGTTCCAAATTATCTTATTATTATATATTGATGTATATATTAATTTTAATTTACTATTTATATATTACAAAGATAAATAGGAAGTTAAAAAATAAAATAAAAATGAATAAGTGGCCTAGATAAAAAAAAAGACTAAGTTGAACATTTTAAATTGAGATTGGATTAAAATTCACATGAAAATGTGCTGCTAAATACATCACTTAGCCTTTTCCTTACTGGCACAAAATTTTAAGTAAGTAATTATTTCTTCCTTCTACATCCCTATACTGATATAGATATGAAGCACCAACTAAGAAAAAGAAAAATTGTAACTTACTTATTTTATGGATGTTGAGGTGTTTCTTCCTCGACCCTATGTGAATTTATAAAATTAAACTCAGAGTTTTCTCTGCAATTTTATGGACATTGTTGAGAGCAAGCAGTGATGGTGAGATTCTTTTCATGATTTTGGTTTGTTTTTAGTGGATGATTTTAAGCAGTAATTTGATGATAATTGGATGTATTTGAAAATGTAGTTCATCAAAGAAGAAGGTAAGTCTCGTTTTTTCATTTTATTCTGAAATTAATAATTCATAATATTTACAAAAATGATAAATCTAAAATGAAATGGGAAAATATATGTAGAATAGTTTGTAACCATTTTGAAATACTATTTTTAAAATATATTTTATTAATTATGGATTTATCATTCCGAAAGTCAAAAATATGTTCTAAAAATATTTCCTCTAAATTTTGTTATTCTGAAAACTACTTTTACTTATCGAACACCTCCTATTTCAGAACCACTAAAAACTGACAAGAATAAGTTATGTATTTTAAAAAACTAAAAACTGACAAGAATACGTTATGTATTTTAAAAAATATAGGGTTGGAGTAAGAAACATTTTATTTTATTTTATTTTTCCCTTCTCCATAGTTCTCTCCAGCAACAAAAAAATATATTAAGGGAAATGAAAATGAGTAGTTTGAGTGCAAAATCAAACAGCAGTTGGTTTTGAATTTTATTACCAGACGTTATTTAATTGTATATACTTTCAAAGACTTTTCTTCGTATATCGAAACCTGAGGAGACAAATATACAACTATCAGAGGACAACTAAGGGTCTTGAAGTTTTTTATTAACAGCAGACGGTAATACTTCATTAGAATATGTTATTTTAATGAATTTATCTAAACCTCCTCTAAAGTGAATGAGAATAAAAAATCTCAGATTGATAAGAAAATTACTGTAGATAATCTAACATTCATAAGCTAACAATTGCTTGTGAAAGTCAGACTTGTTAAGATTAGTATGCAAGACTTGGAGTCTCAAACACAGATAACTTTAAGGTTGTCTTTGTAATGAGTAGTGGAAATGAGTGAGTAAAAAAGGATTAAAAAAGAAAGTAAAAAGAGAGTAAAAACTGAATAGAAATAATGAAAAGAAAGTTTATAAAACTTTATCAATAATTTGATTGATATAATAAACTTAAGATAACTTATAAAACTACTATAATAAATTTAAGATAAATTATAAAAATATATTTATAAAACAACTAAATCATTTTTATTGCTATAAATTAATTTTAATAAATATTATATTATAATTTAATTATATTATATATCGTAATCATGTATCACTACAGGTAGGAATATTGAAGTTAAAGAATGAATGATAAGGATAGAAAAGTATATATATATATATATATATATATATATATATATATATAAAACTGTTTTTATGGACAAAGGAAGGTACTCTTCAACAAATCTCTCTGTGCAAGTTGTTTGTTTCGTTTAAATAGAAACAAACATACAATCTATGATTTTCATTCCTTGCATACAAAACAAGGTGTACAGGAATAAAAAATACTACACCCTCTAATCCTTAATATAAAATATTACTAACATTAATTACCACATACATCAATTAAATCAATATAGTTAAATTTTTCAAAAAATTACCAATAAACTAAATTGACCTTAATGACTCTTAAACTGTTTATTGGTACAAAAACACAAATATACATAAAATATTTAATAAGAATAGGCAAAGAAAATAAATCTAGTATGTACAGAAATTATAAAATATTCCATAAAAAATCAATATGTTTTTTAAAATGTGTCTGATAACAAAGAACACGATGAGAGAGGATTCAAAATGGAAAAAAAAGGCATTTAGTAAAGAGCCATGCTAAAATTTATTCCCCCACGTTAGTACAAACATAGATTGTCCCATGAAACCCACAGACAAGAGGGTAAAGAGGCATAAATACATTGTTATAGAAACAGCTCCGAAAAACAATGGTTGAGTGAAGAGTGTTGAATGCAGTGTAGTCAGAAACTGTAGCCTGAACCTGTGTAATCCAGTAAATACAAGGAGTTTATGATCAAACTTAATTATTTGCGACGTTTGGTTACTAAATCTGGATTGCCTTTTCTCATCATGGCTACAAACTCGTCATAGTTAATTCTTCCATCCTGCAAGAAATTTGGGAATGGATGATTAAAATACTTAAAAGATAGTATACAAACATCTAAAATTTCACCCTAGGATAAGCACACCAATGAGAACAAGGATGAAGAAGAAAGCTGCGCACATTGTCTGTATCGACTTCGGCAATTATTTCCTTTATTTTCTCATCACCCATATTATATTTTTTAAGGGCAGATTCCAACTCTTCCATAGTGATGTACCTAAGAAAACAGAGGAAAGTACATGAAATCAACATATGATTCAATAACAAATTAAGATGATAAGACTGGTATAGTAAAATTTGTAAAATGAAAAAGAAAACAAGATCATGATCCTCTTATCTCATGTTCCAAACATGAACACATAACCATAGTTAGATACCCATTTCGATTTTTGTATGACTAATTAATTTTAATTTTAACATGACCCTGTCAAGTTAGTAAATAATATGAGATGATTTTGATCAAAAGAAGAGATTACCCGCTTCTATCCTTGTCAAAATATTCAAAAGCTTTATATAGGTGGTCCTCTCTTTCCATTCTATTCATGTGCATGGTAGCTGTTATAAATTCAATGTAATCAATGGTCCCATTTCCGTCTACATCAGCCTGAGAACCAAACAGTTAATTTATGTTATCATTATAGTGGAAGAAAAGTCATCAATCAAATCAAGAAAATGATATACTTATTATCACAATATTAAGCGACTCAACATCTAATCTTAAAATCCAAATATTTGCCCAGCGTTGTTACACCAATATAGTCATAAAATTTCACTGGACAATAAAGGTATTCTATAAATTCACAGCATATATATGCACAAACCGTTCTCTTCATCACAATTCACAAGCCAAATCTAGGTTTGGATACAGATAATCATCAAGAAGAGATGAAATTGCAGAGAATGAATTTATCCATATATGGGGGGTGTCATCATGCGAGAGCATAAAAGCTGAGAAGACCTATGGTTAGCAAGCATAGCTTTTCTTGGGCTTCCTCTCTCCTTAAAAGAAAAGAGAAGGTGAATCGAACACACTATCTAAAATGCTCTTAAAATTTAAGTAGTTTAATTTTCATAGAAGGAACAAAAGTAGCTTTTAAGGAAAAGCTGGGTGAATTTAGAAAAAAGTTGGTATCTCATAATCTTATAATTAAAATTACATGGATGGCTAATATTGGTTTTGCTTAAATTTGATCTCAAATATTCATAATGAACAATCAGCATTCTCATGTGAAAGGTAAAAATGTTTTCTCTCTCTTATTCTGTCTCTCACGCTAAAAAATTAATAATGGAGGTCTAGAAATACAAATCTGAATTATAGCAGAGAAGTGGTGTGAAAAGACATTCCAGAAGAAATTGCAAAAGTTAATGATCAGAACAGAAGTCCTCTTGCATTTGCCTCAGTGAATGAATCAACATATTGGCAAAGTGGTCAGGTATAATTATACACCGTTTTACTCTATGTGATGAGATTCTATGCAGAGCCCAATCCAAAAGACCAGTCCATTAAATGAGAAAATCTCAAAGTTTAAGTACCATAACATAACAAGAAGTTTATCCTACTTAATGTGGAACTCCTAACAAAGTCTAATAATCCCATTTAATTATTTCAGGTCAAATTTTAGATATAATATGAAATCTTATTTACCCATCAAACACCATTGCCAACCATGGCTATTAGCATCTTACAATTGAAGATTTGAATCACGTGATTTGATACAATTTTACCAGTCACTAATTCGCATCATGAGATGAATTAGATTTGATACAATATGACTAGTCAATGATTCGTATCATGTGATGAATAATAGATAACTATGAGCCTTATGATACATGGATGAATTAGTACAATGGTGTATCACAAATATGAATGGCAAGATTCATTAATTCATCGTTTTTCATTTATTCTCTACTTCCACTCTTTCGCCTAAAATATCAATACCGTCAGCCTTCTGTGGCAATTTTTTTTTTCAGAATTAACTTTCTTTTAAAATTAAAATTAAGAAAAATTTAACTGCAAGGGAGTAGGTATTACAGATGTAAACAAACATTTTACTCCAGCAAGCTAGGGTGCAATCAAACAAAAAAAAAATCTTACCGCTTCCATTAACTGGCTTACTTCAGACTCAGAAATCTTAGTACCCAGTTTTGGAAGTCCAGCTTTCAACTCTTCAAAAGTGATTGTTCCATTATTATCTGTGTCCATGGATTTAAACATTTCCTTCAAGCCAATGATTTCTTCTTCAGAAAGATTTTCAGCAATAACCTGTAATAAAATAGAAACTTTCAAATATAATCTTTTGATCAAATTCAGTGATAAATTATTTCTCCCCTATTTATTTACTATTTTGGCATTTTGATTGATACATGCATACCGTTTTCAGTCCTCGAGGCTTTTCATGTAATGGTAACTTTAGATATTTTACTAAAAGTTTGATTAAGAAAATATTGACAAGTACAAGAAAAATAATGATAAAAGATTATTTACCTTCAGAGCTACTTTCTTCAGCTTGTTCATTGCCCTGAATTGTTTCATTCTGGTTAAAACAGTTATATCTAGAGGTTTATCAGATGCTCCATCTTCTCTCAGCCAAGGATGATCTGGAGTATATATATAATTTTTTATCACGACTGGTTGACTCATATAAGCAAATTGCCAAGAAAGTTAAGGCTCAAATGCTCCATAACAGAACAAGAGAAAGCATCAATTTTTCATGCTGCTTGAGCAAGTAACTAACCAAGAAGTAGCAAAGCACAATCATGTGAATAAAATTTTTAAAAAAATGGTTGCAAAAGGAGAGAAACTGACAATCAAATGTTACATGTATTGCCAAATAATAATATTTTAAAACCAATGCATGCATTTAAAAAAAATCTTCTGATATAAGTTAACACTTTCAATGGGGTATGATTTTCTTTTGTTTTCACTTCTTATAATAATTTTTAAAAATATATAACTCACTGAAACTTTAAATCTTGTCAAAATTAACACAATATTGTTTTCAATTCATTCTCATCCAAAGTTTCAATTTTTAAGATTCAAATTGACTTTGAATATGAATAAATTGATCTAATATCTACAAAATAACCAATATGAAAAGAATCTTTATTTAAATGTATGATCTTACAGATAACATTTTTGTTAAAATATTTTTTTTATAAATCATAGATTTAATCATGAAATCTAATTTCTACAATAAATTGAATACTCTCTTTCTCATTAGGTGAGAAGCTAAAATCCAAAATAGATGCAAAATTATTTTTCTTAATTTTTAAATAAATAATTAAATTGCAGTTAAATAATTAAGTATATTTTAAAACTCCATAATCTTACTAATGAAAATAATATAACAAATAATAAATCATCAATTTACCTATCGTATGCAAACTTGCACAAGTTAAGCTTCATTAATTACCCACCGCTAATCAATTTTAACATAGTTATTATTCTTTGAACCATCTCTCTTCTGTTTATTATGGTCTCACCTCCATATATAATTTTTATCCGATCCAAAAAATTACCTTTAATCAATTTTAAAATACTAATTATTCTTTGAACCATCTCTCCTCTGTTTATTATGGTCTGACCTCCATATATGTTTTTTCTGCTCCAAAAAATTATAATTAATTTTAGGAGTGAATTTTATGAAATAAAGTAAAAGATCAAATTATTAATTTCATAAAACTTAGTAAACAAACTTTGGATAAGTTCAGTATATAATAATTAATCAAATTGCAGTATCATGGAAATATGTAAATTTGATCGCCTGATTATATATAGTATGAAAAATATTTAATGGAGAGCTTGAGACAACTGCCTCAATTAGTTGGGCACTAAGGTTGCATTTATTTATATTATCCAAAACTCCCCGTGAAAGACCCTCATGGACTGGGTCACCCTCTTTTAATGAGAGACGAGGTGGCAATCACTTTCAAAGTAAGAAGTTAACCACAGAAAAAAAATCATCTAGACTATTTTTCAGATCAAATTGAAAATGCAAAGGTGAAAAGTTATCCTGGAAAAAAATTGCGATGATAGATAAAAGAGCACATCATACATGAGGCAGAGAAGAAGATATAATTTTGATAACTAGTAGGAACAATGCTTTTTTGTTCCGGAAACACTTGCATATCTCCCGTGACTTCTATAATGAAGAAAAAATGGCAAACATTCGTATGTTCTAACCTACAAGTCTATGTTCATATCCTTAACAATATCATGCATCTATCGAATGAGTAGAGGCTAGTGACAGCTTCTTTGAAAATAAATATCCTATTCCCTACCACTGTTCTCAGCCTCGCTTCACTTAGTTATCGATCTTAAATCTCACAGATCAGAGCTCTCAAGCTATGGTTAGAGATCTATTTCGTAAAAAAATGCTTAGCTGGTCCTTGGAGCAACAGCCACTTTCAAGACACAATAAAAAACCAATCTGTGACTATAAGAAAGTTGAACTTACTAAGGACTTCAACTGCCGAGAGCCTTTTTTTGGGATCAGCTCGTAACATGTTCTTCACCAAATCTTTGGCACTACTTGAAATGGAAGACCAATGATCTGATGCAAAATTAATATATCCAAGAAGAATAGCATCAAAGATACCCTGTTCATTTCCTTGAAACAAAGGACAGGAAGATAGAGTGAGAAAGATAGGAAAGGCAAGCACACTATTGTGTCATAAGGAAACAGCAAATAATGGACAAGGAAAGGAAACTTCCATACTAAAAGCACACATGAGCTAAAATCAAAGCTCAGAAATCCTAACCAAAAAACAAATGAACAACCATCTAACATCCAAATTCTAAGGCAGACATAAAATATGCGTTGTGTTCATTCAATTATAACGAAACGCAAACTAAAATTGTGATGCAGGACAATCTGAATTACCAAATGAAAATCCTAATAAAATATGAATTTGGTTGCACTTACACAAGAAGATGAGGTTTACCTGCCCTGAAGGGAGGGACACCAGAGAGCAGAATGAACAATATAACCCCAGCACTCCAAATATCAGCTTCGGGTCCATAACTTTTACGCAGCACTTCAGGAGCAACATAATACGCACTCCCAACAAGGTCCTTAAACACATCGCCTGTTCTCAAAATGGTTCAGAACCCACACCACACCACACACTACCACCAACTAACAACGCGAATTAACGAACGGAACTAACCGGGCTTGAAGAACACGGAGAGACCGAAGTCCGTGGCCTTAAGCGGCGAGTTTTCCTCCTTGCCGAGGAACAAGAAGTTCTCAGGCTTCAGATCCCTGTGCATCACTCCCATGCTGTGGCAATCGTGAATCACCGTGGCGATCTGGCGGCAGAGGTCGGCGGCGGCGCGCTCGGAGTAATGGCCCTTGGCGATGATCCGGTCGAAGAGCTCGCCGCCGGCGCACAGCTCCATGACGAGATTGACGGAATGTCGGTCCTCGTAGGCTCCCTTAAGCTCGACGATGTTTCGGTGGCCGGTTAGGTGGTGCATGATCTGCACCTCGCGACGGACGTCTTCCAAGTCGTCGCGGTGGAGTTTGCGCTTGGCAATGGATTTGCACGCCAAGTTTTCGTTGGTGTGCTTGTGAGTCACTGAGTAGGTGACGCCGAATTGCCCGCGGCCCAGCTCGCGCCCGAATATGTAATCGGAGCGGACGTCCTCCATGGGCCGGTCCAGGACCCGGCCCACGGTGGGCTTGGAATTGGGAGGGAGGACGCTGACGCCGTTGGAAGGTTGGGGTTGATGCTGGTGATGCTCGGAATGTGGCTGCGTTTGGGAATAAGCTTGGCTGTTAGAGTTTCCCATTGAAACGGCGTCGTAGAGTTAGTGAGGTTCTGCAACTGCTTCTCTTCTTCGTGAAAATTAAACGTTCTTTTTGGTACACACAGATTCCAATGCACTTGTATCCTCTGCGCCTGTGCTTCCTCTGCATCACTTATCTCAACCATTGCTTTTACATCTTACGGTCATTCAAACTAAAAGTGTAACTGATAGCGTGTCGTGTAAGATTATGAGCATCTAGTTATTAAAAAACATATTTTTAGAAGGAAAATGATTCTTTTAACACATTTTTCCACTTTACATTCTATTAAATATTAATTTTTTAATTTTTAATTTTAAAAATTATTTTAATATTTTATATTTTATCTAATATTTCATTAAAAATATTTTTTTTTAATTTTTTTATTATAAATATTAATATTTTATTATAAATGTAAATTGAAGCAAGGTGTCAAAATATAATCACCCTTTCAGAATAAGATAATTTCACATATTGAAGACGATATGTGGTCTGGAATCCCTGTCTTATTTTTTTAATAATAATTTTCGATTTTTAACACTGTATATCTCATTTTCTTCTTTTATTTTTCAAATTAATTAATAAGACTTTTATTTTTTATAATTTTATTTTTTATTTTATGTAACATGTTCACAAATTAAAATATTTAAATTTTTAAAATTGTATTCAAATTTGCTAACTAAATTATCAAAATTCTTCTATATATGTCAAAGCATTTCTTCCTAAATCCTAAAGTCTGGTGTTATATTTTTTTTAGAACTGCTAAGCATTTTACTTTACTTTTTGAAAATTGTTATATATCTCAAGTTTATTCGTGAAATTTCAAAATTCTGAATAAAAGTTAATGATTTTAAGGATTTAAGTACAAGTTAAAAAAACAGTGCACTACAATTGAATGATAGAAATAAAAAACGTAGTCAAAATAAAACAACTCGCATGTTATACATTGAAGATTTCAAACTTATAACATTCAAAAATAAATGTTCTATGAATTAAGTGTGTTTTTTTTTTCTTATATATATTGAAATCTCCATTTTAGTTTCCTTGTTCTTGCTTTATTATTGATTTAATTCAATCATAAATTTAATTTTTTTCTAAGAATCAGTTACCTGAAATTCTCATTGATGTTGATGTTTTTAATTGAGAGCGTTGATAGACGACCGTTTATCTATATATTTAATCTCGATCTATGATGTTACAAAATTATTAAAAAAAATTATGAGAACAAGCGAGACGATGAAATTTCATTGTTTTCAAAAAATATTTGTGTTATGAATAAGAAAATAACACAAAAGAAAAGCTACAAACAAAATATGCACAATAAATCTCACAACAACCATCTACAATGTTTATAATGAAATGTTTGGGTAAGATGTATCCATAATTAATATTAAAGAATACAGAAATAACTTCATACACTTAATTTTGAATAAATGGAATTGTTGATTCTTGGCCGTTTTAAAAGAACAGTATGTTTTGAAATGGATCTATTTATAACATGTTAATATAGTTTCATAAAACATTAGAATCTATGTTCACAATAGAATTAAAACGAAAATCTTGGTGATTTTTTTAATAAAAATTAATTAAACACATTCTTAGACAATAAACATCCAATAGAAGAGTATTATAAATTATTATGATTGAATGTATATCTCTTATAACTTTTAATTTTCTAAAAGATTTATCTCTTGTTGTCTATTTACTTTCCATGGTTTATAAAAGAAGTCTTTTAAACTAAAATTTTGTATGTTTAAAAATAAAGATGCGGTTTATATTGATTGGACAAGGAACGAACAATTAAAATTTTACCAGTCTTACTTTGTGTTATTGATATTTTTTTTTTTTTACAATATTTAATTAAAAAGTTGGCATCTAAGTGAAAAGAAATGTCAGTGACTAATTCTGAGGCTATGTATTCTCTATCTCCATACATTTAAAAAACTGCTTCAATTACAAATTAAAATTAAAATATACTTTTTTCGTATTTTGAATTATATAATGTAAAATACATATTTTATATTATATATTCTAGAATATGTTTTTTATTTTTATTTTGAATTGTATATTCTAAAATACAAAAACGTAGATTTCAAAATACAAAATGAAATTTTATAATCTAGAAATGTATTATCTTAATAAAAAACATTTTTATCTGAAATATATATCAGAATGCATTAATATTCAGATCCAAAAATATATATATTGAAAGATATAATCTGAAAAACATTTTTTAAGGGAAAAATTTGTATTTTTATCTCGCAAGGGGTACAGATTTAAAAACGTGAGGGTGCAGAATACAACATCCTTAATTCAATTTCCTATTATGTTAGTTAATGGGCCTAAGTGATGGCCAGAAGTCAAATAATCAGTTAGCGTAGTAAGTTCACGCTGGGTCCTATTAGTAATCCAATAAGGTTATTCTTCCTGCACCAGATAAATTGTGATTTGCATCAAACATCTGTACAGAAAATATCTATTTTACGCTTAATTTTATGAATATCCATATCCGTAACATAAATAAGATAGTTTTAAATATGTAAATTCAAAATTGAGATGTGTTTTTCGAATATGATCATCCGCAGTCTTACTCGGACGTACAATAATACCTTTTAGATGCTAAGATTCAGAAGTTTTTTTTCTTATTTCACATGCGAAAATCTAAAAAAAATGACAAAAAGGACAATTTGAGGTTTTAAAAGAAATGATGGGTGAAGATGACAATTGATCTTGTGGAGGGACAATTGATTTTTTCTTTTAATTCTTTTACGTGTCTTATTATTTTAAATGATGTTGAAGATCTGTTTGAAAAAGAGGGAAACAAATACAAGAAGAAAAAAATGAGTGGATGAAAAAAAAGATAGAGATTGTTTGAAATAAAGTGAATTTTTAAATTATTTAGTTGAAGAAAAATAAAATGAAAATTAACTTTTTTAAAATAATCTATTTTTTATTAAAACTATTTAATTTTTTTATTAGTATCACCATTTATTTATTTATAACACTATCTATATTATTATCCTTACTGTTATCATCAATTGTTCCTGAATACTAACATACCCAACCTTTTTCACCATTGATCTTACAACTCAATAAATATATATGCTCAACTAATTTTCAACAAAGCCACAAACATTGCTTTCCAATAATCAAACCCCAAAACTCTTTACCACCATTTATCCAACAACTCAAAAACCACATTATGTTATATTATTTTATTTATTTATTATTATATAAATAAAATGAAACATTAAATGATTCCTTGAGTATTTTTTTTAACAACTACTTTTCATGTCAAGCATTTATTTTTCTTGAAATTTGTTCTCAAACAATTAAGACTAAGATAACTATTGTTTTCTTTCTCCGTTAGTCTACCTTTTTCTCTCTCTTTTTGAGATGTTCTTAGTGTTCTCCTTTTCCTGTTCCAATCCTTGTCTTTGTGAACTTTAAACTCGAATGGTACGTGTAAAAGACACTTCGCCGTTCAAGTGAGATTTCGGTATTCGTCGGTGCTATTAATACTGGATGATGACGTACTTGATTCTTGGGATTTGTGCTTGTTTATATGATTATCATGAGCTTTTTGTTATTGAGCCGGATCAAGGGTTTATATCATGATTAGGAGTGTATTACCTAATGCTTGACCACTGATTAATTTTGTTAATCATCTATTTAAGTGTAAATGATTTTGGTTATCTCGGTCGGCCTTAACTGAGTGTTGGGTATCTAGGTGTCGAACGGTCCTGAAGAGTACAAAATCTAATGATTAAGATATTTCAAAATAATAATAAATTTATAAAGTAAATTACTAAGAATAATTATCTAAAAACAAAATCTATTATATGTAACACAGACATAAGTAATAATTACCACACTCTTTAGCGTGATCTATTTGTTATCACAAAAGAATAAAAGAAAGAAGAAACCACGAATTTAATTAAGAAAAATAAATATAAATATAAAGATGTAAAACACACTAAAATAATCTATTCATTGAAATGAACACATATAGAGGGGAGAGTTTGCATGATCAATATTTTATGGTATTTTAAAAAAATTTAATCGCCATATATGGTTAAATATTGATCATTTTGATAACAAGATATTTAATCTTTACACAAATTTAAATTGATATTTAAAATTATCATAATTTAAAAGTATATCTAGATAAAAAAAAATTAATTATTTCCAGATAAATAAACTAAGAAAAATAATGATTTTTTCATAAATTAAAATTAGTTTATACATAAGTTAGTTAATTGATCGAAAACTCCTAATAAACTCGTTTATGAAGAAACCATCTCATTTTAATTTTAATTTTTTTTTATTTCTACTTTACTTTTCTTTTATCTGGTTTTAATTAATCAATTTTTATTTTCACTCGATTTTTTTTCAATCCTTATTCTCTACCAAACATATAAAAATTGATGGATTTGTACATGACCAAACTAAGAAAATTGAGGAACTTCCTCACTCTCATAGATCAGTAATCAAAGAATCCTACCCAATATGGAGAACTCATGAAATGGAAAGAGTGTGTAAGTCACTTCAGAAATGTGCAATATTCTTTCAATTTTGTGTGTTTGTCGTGTTACTTTAATTCTTCTAAAGTGATGGTCTGTGTGAAATTGAGTATTCTCCAACCAACAAAGTAATGTTACGAACCAATAAAATGTAACCCATTTTCTTTATTCAATTCAACAAATACAAAACTTTTTTTTTAAAAATAAAACATCTAAAGTTTAGAATGAATATATCTCTCCTTTATATTTTTTTCTATTACTAAAGGTAAAACTGTATTCCATAATTCCTAGTATGATTATAATGTATGCGAACAACACAAACCATATATATGGGTTTATAAAGTAAGGAACTTACATGATATCATTTTTTTTAAACTCATCTTACCAGCTGTGTCATTACAGAAAATAAAAGAAGACAAAATCTATAGAGTCGAAGTCAATCCTAAACCTTAAACCCTATACTTTAAATATACATTCCTCCTTAACTTACTAAACTATCAAATTATGAGTTATTGTTTGGAGGTCAATGTTCCGTCACAGTTTTATCCTCAAAAAATATTTTTATCTTCAAAAAATACTTTGATGGGTTGGAGGGAGGAGAAAAAAAGTATATAAACTATTTTTGTCGTAAACTCTGAATGACGTGAGACTATATTAACTTACGAGAACAATACTTAGAAATTGAATGAAAGTTTGTGATATTTGAGAAATGGAGAGGTTAGTGATGTGATGCTGAATAGAAGTTAGTATGGAAAGCAAAGGCACAGTACAGAGTCCAGAGAGTGGAGAACACATTCGGAATCTAAATCTGCTGTCAGCTTCCAGTTTTTCTGTCGAGAATATAACATATATATGCTTTCTTACCCATCCATTGCTCAAACAAAATCGGAATAAGTCAATTCCATGCATGCATACGAATCAGTAGCTGAAATAACAGTGCTGTTTATGTTTGTAAGTAAGAATAATGGAATAATATCTTTGCATGAAGGAGAAACAAATTGAACCATTGTTGATGTCGGAGATGAGATAATGGTATAAATTAAAGTTGAAGGATTGATATTTGAAACAATGGTGCGTGATTATGTTAAGAACTTGGAATCTCCATTCCCTCAGGACAGAACAAAATTAGCCATGCAAGTCTTCGTCAAGGGAAGGTGATATTCCTCATTAATTATGTTACATCTATAACTATCTCTTCAATATATTCTTTTTTGCCTCTCTTTCTCTTCTGTAATATAGAAAAAAAAGTTAATTTTTTAGTACTGAATAAAAATAATAAATACTTTTATTGAACGTTCTTATTTTTTATACAAAATATATTCTTTAAATTCCTCTTGATCAGTTGCATTTATGCGAAATGGTGATTAAATTTAAATATAAGAAAAAAAAATTAAATGTTAAGATATTTTTCCCTATGCTAAAATATGTTTTGGTCCTTCAAATTTAAATTCTTTTTCTTTTAATTATCTATATTAAAATTTCTTTTAGCGATACTACATTTTAGAAATTAAGCAAATATTATAATAAAAAGAATAAAAAGGTATTTCACGTAGTTCTTTTAGGGAAAATGACATTGTTAACCTAATATTGTTTTTCATGTCAAAGAGTGTAACATGGTTAATATAAGCCATTCAAAATTATTATAAATGGAACTCTTTTAAATATTTAACTAATTATATGAATAGAAAACTCACTATATAACGTAATGTGATCCACCCATAGTGTGTGGTCATTACTCATTTTTACAAGGGATGGACATTAGATATGGAAATACAAAAATTTTATAAAAAATATTTAGTCACTGTATTAATTAAATTATATATTATTTTATAGACTAAAAAATTAGTTGTATCTAAAATGATTTCTATTATTAATAAAATTTTATACAATGATTTCTAAATTGATATATAAATTAGCTACCAAAGTTTTAACTACTATTATTTTATTTTATAAATTAATTTTTAAAAGACTGATAGAGACTAATTTAAAATACAAAGTAGTAAGTAACTAAAACTTTGGTAACTAATGTTTAAATACTAATCTAAAAATTATTTTATAATTTTTTATTAATTATTTTTTTAATTTATAAATAGTCTCTAATTTAGTTTCTATAATTAATTTTTATTTAATAATTTTCTTGTAGTAGTGTTATTTTTGTATTGTCTTAAAATGTACTGATTTTAATATTTTAAAGTATATTAAAAACTTTTTTAATATACTAAAATTAGTGCATTTTAAAAGTAACAAAAAAAAAAAACAAGTGAAAAATGGAAGAATGAAGACTAGATTTTATGGATATCTAGAGAGAGACATGTAGTAGTAAGTTTTCTCACTTTTTGGGTCACTTTCAGTTTTGGGAACATCTTTGAAAAAGCTTGCATCTTCATCCATGCATGCATGGAGTATTGTTGAGGCTAATTAAGCATATTCTACATATAGAAATTTCTGAGTTCCAATTCTTCTCTATAATTACAATCGTATCGAATCTTCTATGTCGAATGAAGATGCTTAAATCATTCTCTTTATTCCATCGCTTCACCATACATATCTATATATACGTACTCCACTCAAGCAAGCTCCCATATTATTTGTTTTACAGAGGCTCTTCATATATAGGTTCTAACTGAACCACTTTTGTCAGAGTAATGATACGTAAACACTTTTCTGTTTCAAAGGTCTCATGTTATTTTTCTTGTTAATGACAACTAGGTTATAGGGTGGGCACCAGATGAACAGAAAAATGGGGAGCATTGAGATTAACATTCCAACAAGTACACCTACTAAACCTGAGCTGCATGAGACGAAATTTGGAGTTAAACAAATTTGGGTTCAGATTCAGAGTGTGTGGGAAGTTTGCAAGGAAGACACTGGGAGAGAAATATTTGCACTAAAAGTTGGGGTAACTGTTCTTCTTGTGTCTTTGTTGGTATTATTTGAAGCCCCATATCAAGTCTTCGGCTCCAATATCATCTGGGCCATCCTCACTGCTATCCTTGTCTTCGAAGACACTGTTGGTATGTTTTATGCATAGTTTTTACTTGGAGCAGACACAAATTCCACTTTGCTCAACTTTTTACATTTTTTTATCAGCGATGCTGAAGTTTTTACATTGTTTTTTTATCAGAAAAAATAAATAAACAATGAATTTCAATCTTATACAATAAACCAAACACACCACCTCCCACAAAAATATTGGACTTGACTACTTCAGATTAAAGAAACCAAGTTCTTCCAACCTTACCTCTATTTAACCACTCACATCTAATTTTTACTCTTATTAATAGACCTCATTAACAGTGTTACTTTTAACCTCATTGAGTGGTGGTTTGAGACACCAATCAAAATAAGAAAATCAAAATAAGAAAATACATGTTACTTTTAACCTTTCAGTTGTACGAAGGACAACCACTCATTCGTACCAAACATTGCTTTTTTACATTGTTGTTGCTATAAACTTATATAGAATATGACTTGTATCAATGTGTAAATGCATTTTGTAAACTGAATTTTGAACATGGTTGTGAATTTTAAAGGCGCAACATTTAATCGAGGATTTAATCGAGCAGTAGGAACCTTGGTGGCTGTAATCTTGGCCATTTTGGTTGCTGAGACAGCACTGTCCTGTGGCTATTTGGCTGAGCCTATTATCATTGGCCTTAGCATGTTCATGATCGGTAATTTCAGTTAGATGTTTTCTAAGTTTTTCATACAACATTGTATACAAGAGGAATATATATAAAGGGTGTGTTTGAATTTGAATGATATGATTGTTATATGCAGCGGTGATAACATCATACATGAAAATGTGGGGAGCACTTGTGCAGTATGAGTACGGGTTTAGGGTGACACTGTTAACGTATTGCTTGATCGTAGTGTCTGACTATAGAATTGGTAACCCAATTAAGACTGTGATCGATCGCTTGTACACAATCGGCATTGGAGGAATGATATCAGTGTTGGTCAATGTCTCTATTTTCCCTATATGGGCTGGGGATCAACTGCATAAAGAGTTGGTCAAAAACTTCCATTCAGTGGCAGATTCACTTCAGGGTAAGTTCCAACCAATTAATTCTGTGTGAAATGTTGAATTGGAATCAGCAAAACATACACTTTTCTTTTATCAACAATTTCATAATGAATGAATAAATATAAGATCACTTCAACCCTTATATAATTTACCAAAAAAAGTCAACCAATAACTAACTAAACTATTCTAAAACCAACCGAACTACTCTAAAACAAGAATTCCAAAAACCAGAAACCAGCAAGCTAAAACCAAAGCTAAATCGAGTTTAGAGAAATCATATGTTCAAGACAACAATCTGAATAAAAAAAATAAACAGATGGAATTTTAGAGAAAATCCAAAACTAAACCTTCAATTGAGTCAAAGAAAAAGTATCTGAATGATCAATCACTCCATCTTTAAAGATGATCTTGTTCTTAACACACCAGATCTCACTAATTACCGCAATCAAAACATTTTCAATACCAAATTAACAAATTAATTATACAGCACTGTAAAAAATGAGTATAAGAATTAAAAGAAATCAATCTACTTTAATCTTAATCATGTATAACAGAAACTCCACACTAATCGTGTGTTTTTTTTCTTTCTCTCCCATGATATCAGAATGCGTCAAGAAATATTTAGAAGATGGATCAGAAAAGTCAAAAATCACCATGGCAAGTATAGATGCATTTCATGATGAACCCGCTTATATGAGATGTCAAAGCACCTTGGACTCAGGATCAAGGTTTGAGGCTCTGGTATGTGTGTTCATTGAAATAGCACAGTTTTTCAGGTTTCAGTTTTCCTTACTGTTGAAAATCATTTTTTTGTGCTTCTTCTTTGACTGCAAGGCTAAATCAGCAAAATGGGAGCCACCACATGGTAGATTCATGCACATTTCATATCCATGGTTTCAATATGTGAAAGTTGGTGCCGTTCTGCGACACTGTGCCTATGAAGTTATGGCACTCCATAGCATTGTACACGCTAAAATTCAGGTTTATAGTTTAAATGCTGCTGGTGATTTTTATAGAACATTCAAATCTTAAAATTCAATTATTAGTTTTAAGATTTTCATTATGTCATGTTAATTATTTTAATATTTTTTTACAATATTTTAAATTTAAGATTAAAATATATGGATTAAGAAGGTAAAAGAAAAAAATTTAAAATCCAAAAATATTAATTCAAAAAAGTTAAAAAGTGATTATTCAAGTCATCGAATTACTTCAGATTGAAAAAAAAGTTAAGAATCTAAATGGATCATAACTTATATAAATAAATTGTATCCATACATTTATTTGTAATAGATAAAAACAATGTTTTTATTTAAAGAGTGTAGTTTTTTAGTAAAAATGGTTTCAATAAATAATATATCCACTATGCATTATTTTTAATATGTATAAAAATTAAAATCATTCCAAGATAAAAAAAAAAAATCATTACTACTAAAAAAATTATTAAATAAAAACCAATTTCAGAGACTAAACAAAATTAGTTGCTATATTCTAAATTAGATACTAGTTTAGAGACTAAAAAAATTATTAATATCTAAATTAGTTTGTATTATTAGTAAATAGTTTCTAAATTGGTATCTAATTAATTATCAAGATTTTTGCTACCATCTAAATAATTGAAAGTTAAATCTTGGTAGCTATAAGATACTAATTTAGAAACTATTTATCAATAATAGAAGAAACTAATATTTTTTTTATAGGCTTTAAAATAGTATCTAATTTAGTCAATAATAATTAATTATTTTTTATTTCTAAAATTAATTTTTATTTAATGATTTCTTTTATGTATAAAATTCTTATTGTAATAATGAAGTATTGGTTTTCAGGTACCCTACAAATTGAGGGTGGGGCTTCATTCAGAAGTTGAAGAAACATCAAACCAAGCTGCAGAACTAGTAAGAAATCTGGGAAGAGACATTAGCTGCATGCAGTGGAGTGTGAAAGATTCCCACATTAAAAGGCTTCACAATTCTATTAAGAGATTGCAAAGTTCAATCTGCTTCCAATATTCTTACATGTTGGCATCATCAACTTTTGAATCCCCAATCCCTCATAACCCTTCAAAGTCCTTCACAAACATTTCACACATCTTCTACCATTTACCATATCAGAGGGAGATGGAAGAAGAAACAGAATGTTACCAGGAGATAAAGGGGAAGCAATTGAGAAGACTGTGTTCATGGCCACCTAGAGAAGCAGATGTTTTTGAAGAAGATAGTGAGCAAAACATAAAGATGAGAGGCATAGAAAGTACAGCAATGTTGTCATTGACTAACTTTGCTTCCTCTCTGATGGAGTTTGTGGCAAGAGTTGAGCATTTGGTAGAGGCTGTTGATGAGCTATCAAAGATGGCCAAATTCAAGTCTGCATTGTTATGTTAGGTTAAGGTGCACTGTAACTTTGTAATAAGTAAGATGAAGTATTCAATATAGGAAGTCTATTATTTTAAACAAAAGCCAATATATGCAATATACAAACACACCAGTTTCAAAATCACAATAAATATATATATATATATATATATGTGTGTGTGTGATAAATTTTTTGATCAGAAAAAAAATATAATAAAAAAACATTAGGTGTGACAAAAGAAAAAGAGAAAATAGATGGTTACAAGCACCCATCTGTTTAGATGCAAAAACTCACCAAGAATACAACTGAGTACCAGTTGCACTGAAAGATGTAACTGTGACAGAGATTAAAAAACCTTGCACTTATATATATATATATATATATGACAATAGTATAACCCTAATATAATAACTAAACTAAATGTAGATAATTTTTTAGTAAAGTGACTAGACTTGTAATAATCTGCTCAAAGAAAATAAAAATTGCTGTAAATTTTGGAAATCAATTTGGTCAGTAGAGAATGTGAAAGAAATAGTAAGTTTCTTTAAAGAATAAAATAAATAATTATTATATTAATTAAATTTGAGATAATTTTATAAATTAAAGAATTATTAGTATTTAAAGTAATTTTTATTATTAAAATTATAAAATAGATTTTAAATGGATATCTAATCTTTAGTTATCAAAATTTTAACTCCTAATTGTTTTATATTCTAAACTTTTTTTGTAAAATTAAATTTAAAATATAAAATATTAATAAACTTTAACCGTTAATTTAGACACTAATTTAAAAATACTATTATAATTTTTTTATTAATAATAGAAATTATTTTTTATATTAAAAAGTATATAATTTAATTAATGATTAATTATTTTTTGTTTTCACATTTAATTACTATTTAATGATTTTTTTAGAGTCTTTATAATTGTTTTTTTAGTGATTAAACTTACTTCGGTTTTGTTTGATACATTAACAATCTCATTACATTCTTCATGCTAAAGTGATGATCTTTATTATGAACCTTTCCCTTAAGATTCATTCGTTTTATATTTGTTAAAACTTCAATATGCTTTGAATTAGGTTTTAACACAAACAAGTGAATATAACCTAAATATTTATGACAATATAAACGTAGAATAAAAAAAATTAAATTTTCTTAAATATTCACATATTTAATTATCAATCAAATTTGATTTAGTGCTTCAATATCTTTATGCGAACACGTCTATTTTTACCTTAGTCTTTGTAATTGTTTTAGTCGTTTTGCAACCTTTTATTTTAATCCGTCTAAATACTACTTTGTTGTAGTTTCTAATGATAATAATAATAATAATATGATGATTTGACAGTTTTAATAATAACATTATTTACTACTATGATATTTATTGATATGATATTTAATGACTTCAGTATTATAGCAATTAGTAATATAATACACTATGACGTAATTGTGACATCATCTCTCTACAATCCTGCAAGCCTCTAAAACAACGCATTAACCTTTCATAATTATTTATTTAATCAAATGTTTACACTCTTATTTTTCAATAACCATTGGATAAATCAAATGGGAGGATCAAGTGCCTTAATGAATCTAGACAAATTGTATGAACACTTTCCCCCCAATTTTATTTTTTTTAACAATAACAAAAAACTCTTATTTCATAGAAACTACAATGTTGTTTATTTCAAATGAGAACTAGAGTAGAAAAGTAGAGTAATAATAAAAAGGATTTAAGAGATTCTCCATCGCTAATTATGTTTGTTGCGTCATTTAATTACTGGTCCATTTAGGCACATTATTGATTTTAATTCTTTTCCAAAATTACAACTTCAATGATGCGCTTAAAAACTACTACTAAAGATTAGTCTAAGAACAAAACTACACAACTAATTACAGGAAAATACAGAATATAAGCAACACATTTATTAAACGTATGAAAACAGTTAAAATTACAAAATAGGAGCAAACACTGCCTTGTGAAGAAGTTACCAGAGTATGCATGAGTAAAAAGAAAAATAATGGTTTGACAACTCAAAAAATTATATATAATTCTTGTTGTGATAAATTTAAAAAAATATATATATACATATAGAGGGTATTTATATGTTAATACCCTAAACAGTAAAAACATTCACTTCACATTCTAATAAATTAATATTTTATTTTATTTTTTAATTTAAAAATATTATTATATTATTATAAACTATCAAATATATGCTATTTAGTGTTTATAGTATCAATAAAACTTTTCCTATATATAATAAATAATAAATTTGTAATTAAATTATATAAAAAAAATATTAAAATAATATTGAAAGTTGTAATGTGGTGGTATAAAAATTATGGATTTTGTGTATATCATTATCCAACTTAAAAATAAGCATTATAACAACATATTCTATCTTATTCATTAGAGAGGCTTTCTTACAAACATTATACAAGGTCAAACTGACAGACTTTACTGGTCACAACCTGCTATCACAAACTGATAGATAATATGTACAAAAGGAAAATTGAGGAAAGAAAGAAAAGCATCAACTACCTAAGCAGACTATAATGTCCTACCTTGAAGACTGACAGATATCAGACAACGACTCTAATCAAACATGGAAGTAAAAACACGCAGATAAAATTTCTAAAGTGAGAGTAGAAGGCATCAAAAGCAATAACTAGCCTCAAATTTTAGTCTGGGACACCATGCAAGCTTTACTTGTATCTGATGGATCACTCAATAGACCTCTCCCAATGCTCATATCGAGGCTAGAATTCCCCTTCAGCATTGCCATCAGACTTCCACCATGCACCCTGCCTTCGGGAACAGCTACTGGCATTGGTGTATAATCATCTTCCCCCGATGGGAGATGAGCACTTGCAACTTCATTTAGTTTAGCAACAGAACAGGTAATCGAATCATCTGTCTGTGGGTTACCCATTTTGATCATATCCACATCCATATCTTGGTTTATTACTATCTGCTTCAATTCGCCAAGTTTACTATCATGAGTATCCTGAATAACTGGTCCCGAGGATACACCTCCATGAACTCTCTTATCCAGCACTAGCCCACTATGAAGTGCACACAGACCTGTCTTCCCCCTTGCCAATGAATAAGAAGGGCCACCCTGTTGATCGCTATATTCTGACCCAGGATGTCCCCAAGAGCATCTCTTCCTTCCTCCACGTGCCTCACAAAAGTTAGTGTCAGCTTGTGCACTCTTTCCACACCCTTCAAACTTGCATCTCTTGCCTCTCCCATGACATACACAAGGATCAGCTCGTCCTCTAGCTCTTTTCAAGCAATCAGGTACAGCACACCTCATTCCACCTCCATGTGCCACACAAAAGTTGGTACCTCCATGCACACTTTTGGTACAAATTCCACCACCCTGGTATGCACAGCATTTTCCTCCACCATGGCCTTTGCAAAGTGGCGTGGTCCCCCCAGCATCTTTGGTGCACCCTGGTGCTGTACAGCATTTTCCCACACCATGAGCTCTGCAGAACATAGTGTTTCCCTGTGCCCCTTTAGTGCAACCAGAAGCTTGACACCGATGCCCTCCACCATGTGAGATGCACAGACCAGCTAAGCCTTCCGAATTCTTAGTACATTTTTCTGTTTGATGTCTCTTGCTACTTCCATGCCGAATACACAATCCAGATTTCCCTCTGGCAGCTTGGATACAGCCCTCATGATGAGTGCATCGCTGGCTATCACCATGAGCAATACAGAAATCTGTATGTCCTTCTGTGCTGATAGTGCAACCAAGATATTCACATCGCCTGCCTCCTCCACGAGACTTACAGTACAACGTCCAGCCTTCTGCTCCTTTATTGCAGCAGGCTTTGTGACACCTGCCACCACCATGAGATATACAACATCCAGAAGCACCTTGGTATCCCTTTCCATATCCCTCAACTTGACATGCCGTAGAATTACTGTTGCAGTGTAGTGGTAGTTTTAGCTGTGTTAGTCTAGAAGTATAGGTGACAGAACTTTTTGTTTTTTTTGGTGAGAGATCCATAACCTTCTTTTCAGCCTGGTTTAACATTACACTAGCACCTGGATTAAGTGAAACAAGCCCTGGTTTCCATCTACACGAAGTCGATCCCTCATCTACATTTGGTGTCCTGCTGAATACTGATGGGATCTCCATGTTCAATTGAAGAGGTGGAGCCTGAGAGGGACTTAGACAAACACTGGTAATATCTGATTTGGAGGGCTGTGTGGAAAGGCTTAACTCCAAATCAATCTTTGGCTGCAACTCAAATATCTTCAAGTTTGAACTAACAAGTTTTTTTGGTCTCTCTACCTTCTCACAGTCAAGATTAAGTGTAAAGTCCAGTTCAATATCCATAGGAATAGATGATTCCTCATCAATCTCTTTGGCTGAAGAGATAGCAGTGCAAGAAGTAGCTGAACTCTCCTTGCTGCCTGAGGAACTTGTTGAAAGTCCAAGTCCGAGAGACAAAGATGAACAAATGCTCTGACCAATACATCCATCAATTAAACCCCACTTTCTTTTCATTCCCTTTGAAATTGAAGAACTAGGGGAATCATATTGTACGATATCATTTGTACTACAATCAGCTTCCGATACTTCAACTTGCATCGAGCTACCCAAATTCTTGAAAGCATTTGCAGAAGGGTTAGCTGTGAAACTCAAGTTCTGGAACCTCACATCCATGAGACAATGACAGTATAATTCTATACCTATCAATAAATTTTAACGGAATGTTTTCCTGATTTCCCCATAAAAAAAATTGGATATCTATATAAGTCAGGTTAGATGCACCACCTACAAGTCGTACTATTGGATATCTGCAAGGTAAAATGCATCACTCACTTACAAATCCTGAAGTATCACATCGATCCATCTAATAGAATAGAAGATTAAAGTGATGCTGAGATTATCAGCTGTTATAGGTCACCTTAATTCAGAAAGATATGAATCCTTCTAAAACCCAGGTTGGAGGTCAATCATCTTGTTCATGACATACCACTTGGTTAGCACTGGAACTTCTTCCAGAATAAAAATGATTGCAGTAACATTATGGCGTATTTGAGCATAAGTTATTTTTAAAAAAAGAAAAAGAAAGAATGAAATAAAGAGCCATTTTTTGTGTTTATGTCAACTACATTCATAACAACTAATAAGCACACATTTCCATTAATAGTGTCAAAAAGCAAAAGAACACCAGTATAAAAAAGAAAACTGCCTGATCCAATGAGTAGTAATTTAAAATTAATATTTTTCTATCAATAACACTCAGCAGTTAAATAATAAAATTGATTGAAAAAGCTATCCAAGTCTCAATAAAAGAAAATAAGAAAACATGAATTAATTTTTTGTGCGTGTTTCCCATGCTAATTTTGAGTATTAGAGTCATACACAGTTATTTTAGAGAAACAGAAATTAACTTCTCAACGATACCATCACAGTTAATTATTCTTTGAAAATTTGAAATGTACTTTCTTCCCCTAACAAGCGAAAACATGACCAGAGCATCTTTTAACTTTGATGGTGCACCCTAGCACACCAATTCAACAGAAGATGGACAGTTACTTTCTCACTTTACAACTCTATTAACTTTAGAAAGCCAAGTCCGTCCATCGGAATCTGCCACAAGGGAAAAGCTTCGGAGTAATTTTCTTTAGGGGTAAATGGGAGGGGGTTAATTGGACAATGCTTCAGTGACAGTTTTGTAAAATCCCCCAAGTATGATTCAACACACTAACTTGTGTGGAGAAATATATATTATGAGTGATCCGATAGGTCCAACAAACTCCTCTCACTATGCCTTAAATGTGATACTATATTGATAACATGTTAAGAAATAGACTTTAAATCTAAGTCAACCTCAAAAAATTGGCTTATAAGAATGAGATTTTATCCACTTATATACTATAAAATGTCTTAATCTCTAGTATCCAACAAACTCTTAGATTTGATTGGAAATACAATTGAAAAAAAATAACAGAACAGATAAAATGGAAACCGAGAATTTGAATTAGCATACTTTGCGCAGAGCCCAGGCTGATAAAACAATAAATCACAGCTAACGATGCGAAGTTCTTTTACACAATTCCAGCAAATCAAATCAATTAAACAAAATTGAAATGGAAAAGGCACATAAATGATTGACGTGAAAAGCATCACAGCATAGTGTATTAATGTCGCAGATGAACATGATAATTGACAAATTAAATAGGAAGTAAGATTTAATTTAATACCTCGCGATACTTAATACTAATTCCTCGAGTCGATTTGATACAATTATGTTGTTTCCGCAGAGCTTGGGGAACCATTCTAGGGTTTTGACCTTCGAAAGATTGGGATTATGATTTTCTAATAAAAAAAGGGAAAGGAGGGCGAGACAACACATGATCGACAAAATCATGCGTTACGCAGAATGAGACGGTTAAGATATAATTTTATAATCATCATAAACTTTAAATTTTAAATAAGGATTGAATTGTAGAAATAAAATATCATATTTAAAATTTTTAAAAGTTAAAATATAAACAAAAACATTATGGTGTTAATTTTATAACAATTTTATAGTAGAGCTAACTTGAAATTTTTTTAAAATAATATAAGACAATAGGATTTATATAAAGTAAAATAAAATTTTATAATATTATATAAGCAATGACTTAAAGAAATCTTTTATTTTTCTAGTCTTAAAACTTCGACCATGTTTCCTTAATTTAAAGGAAATAAGTATAGTTTTTCCAGACACAAATAGGTTGTCTTAGTTACTTTTAATAATGTATTTTAGATACTGTAAAAAAAATGATGGTTAAAGAGAATAAATAAATAATATTTTTTAATCCATATGTAAATGTTTTTTGGTGGAAACAATAAATATATTAAGTGATTTGGATCTGTTTTTTCATCCTACTTGGAACCTGCTTTTAAGCTTAAGACTGTGCGGTAAAATACATGTCAGAAAATGGAAAGTATGTTTATAAAAAGTCTTGATTTTGTTTAAATTTACCGTAAAGGTAATTCAAATTTAAGCAAAGTTAACAAATTCTTCCACACCCATTTAATAATTTCTTTAATTTAAAAGCTAGCAAATTATATAATGAAAAATAGTAATTAAATAAAAATTTCAATCCTTAAATTTTGGCAAGTTTTACACTATAGTAACTAAATTAATGAAACAAGAAAAATTATATTTGAAATTATAATCTATTATTCGCATTAATCCGTTCAGTAAGTTTTTTATTATATTGATTAAGCATCATATTTGACAATTAACTTCTCTATACAATCCGTATATCTGTTTTAAAACTAAATTTGGAAAATATATATTTCATCATTTGTATTAATCTAAATATTAACTCAGATTTGTGATCTTTAATGAAGTATCGTAATTGAAACTGTCAGTATCTATGTAATAATACACAGCTTCAGATCAAATATATTGACATATATTTGTAACTTATTATCAAAATACTCCATCAATTAAACTAAGTTTGAGTAACAAAAAAAGGAATTTCATTTTTTTCCAAAATTAAATGTTTAAAATACCTGTATTGGTTACAAAAAATAACAAATATTTCTTTGACTAATTTTAAATTTATTTGTGCATCAACAAATACTGATATAATACACTGATTAACTATCAATAATTAAACAATACTTCACATAACTTATGTAATTACATTTTTTGTTTAAAATAAAATTACAAATTCTCAATGACTAGCATGACATAATTTATAAGGATCACATTGAAAGAGAATAACTATTCCTACAAACAGGTTTTGGTATTATACATTTTTTCAGCAAAAACAAAAATTACACATTTTTTCCTTCTCGAGGCACGATTAATAAAACTTAATATATGGAGTGCAGAATCATACATCTCCAGAGGTCTTTCAATACGTTATTGATCGCTTTGCACAGAGATTATGTCGCATTAATTTTTTTTAACCCTTATTGCACAATTTCAAATAAGGTTACTGCAGCAAAGACGAGAAAGAGAACACCTCCGACGTAGGCAATAACCTTCAAAATGATTGAAAACATTGTTTTTAGTTTACAGCAGCATAAAGGTACGAGAAGTACGACCCAGACTTTTTTCTGGCACTCATTGTATTGATTAAAATTTATTGAAAACTATATAAACAGAAGAAAGATTCATAAAATCAGGAATACGATTCATTCACCAAAATATGTGATTTTCAATAGTATTTCAGCTAATAATAGATAACATGTTCAAAAATGTATGTTAGAAATTGTTATGTAGTATTTTCTAATTGAAATATTCCGAACCAGAAACACAAGTTTAGGTCCGAGCTTCAATTGAGGTGCACTATCTACAGCATATAAAAGTGCGTCGTTAGAAAAACATGAGCATTTTTCTTATACTTAAACAAGGTGCTCGTTGTTCTTAATTACCAAACCAGGAGGGGAGACTTCAGTTTGCTATATGTTATCCAGGTGAAAGGACATGTTCGTTCCCGATAAGGTTCGACGTCTAACATGTTGCTACTATTCACAGCATTCATATATTTATTTGCTATAAGAGGGGAAATCCAGGGCAGAAAATTATCCACAGAAGATCTCCATGAACCAGATTCTATAAATAGCAACAACTTAAGTAAAGCATTTTGAAGATTATTACTCATTTTTTCCTAGTACCCTTTCATTTAAATTGATTAATTATCCACTTGAGATTATAGGATATGTGTAGAGAATTCCACATTTATAAAATCTGGTTCGCTTGCTCAACGGGGAGAACCATGAGTTTAGAACCAACTAAATGCAGAATATCAGGAATGCAAGCTATAGCAAAGAAGTTACCTTCTCTGACAAATACGTCCCAAGTAAAGAGCCCCCGAGTACAGCTAGCTGCATATAAAAGGAAAAAAAAATGAGGATATAAGAGCCTAAAGTTATTTACAAAGATGTGAAACAAAAAGAAAAAGACAGTCGGTAGCAATATAAGTTTCATGAATTAAGCTCTTCCAAAATAGTCAAGGTCTTCTCCAGATAGCATAGCCCTATTTTCAGTGCTTTTATTCGAGCTGTTATTATTTATTAATATTGAGCTTGTTGTGAGTACTAAATATAGATTATGAAGGAAACAAAAATATAGTTTATTAGTGTCTTAGCTGTTTTTAAACTATGGAGTAAGATGCTTTCAAATAGATTGTCAAAAAGAGCCATCTCAAAAGTGTTTGTTTAAACTATGCTTGCATTTCCTGGCTGTTTATTAATACAGTTCCTTTTTCTTTGTTGCACTTCAGTTGGGGATTTGAGCGAATCCAGTTTTCAGGTATCATTTGGAGAAGCTTAAATTAAATATTTTATGTTTATGTTAACAATGCACATTTACTGTTACATTGAAAAAGAAAATCCCCATATTTAGAAGTTGCTTCAATTTATAACTGAAGAAGGGGTTACCAAAGTTGCAACGCCATGACCAGCCAGTGCTCCAGCTATGACTCCAAGGGGAGAAGAAGCTGCTGCAAGGGCTGAAAAGTAGGGAAAAAATCAAATCAGGATCCCTAAAGTTCAGTTCTGCGCATGAGGAGATGCAAGACAACACGTATGGGTATTTGTAACAAATGAAAAATCAAGACGAAAATTATATAAACTGAAATTGGACTGATCCAAAATAATTGTCATCCAACTTTTTGGGGACAAAGCATGTAAGTTAGCTTCAAGAAATGTCAATATCAATATTTATTTGTACATTGTTTAATAAGGATTTCATATCAAGATTTTAGTCTCCTATACATTCAAACCAAGGAATGGTAAAATCATAGAAATTTGATATTAATAATGAGAAAAACGATAGTTCTAGGTACAAGTGTTACATAGATACTTACAAACCAATAGTTCTAACTTTAGAACTCACCAATTGTGGAGAAAAATGACTTATCCCCCCATTCTGCGACAAACACTAGGAGAAAAGTACTGGCAGCTGTGCTAGCAGCAGATAGTATCCCAGCACCATTTCCAGAAAATTCAGAAACTGCTAGCTCTGCCTGGTTAACAAAAGGAAACGTTAACCCTATAAAATATTATGAACCCCAACCATTGTGAACCAGTTCAAACTGAAGACTTAAAAACTGAGAGAATTCATGTATCCAACCCATTGTGCTGCAATGGATAATGAATAGATACAAAATATTACCTCCTTCTGCTCTTCATCTGATTTTTGGCCATCACTAGATGAGGCATCCAGCAGGGTAGAGACCCCAAAGTACACCTGAAGTCAATTCAGTATGACTTAAGAGAGGGTTAATCTAAAAACAGAAATTTAAACAATGTCTACCCAAGCAAACACTGTTACTCTATTAGCACATAACTAAACAGGAAGGTGATATTTACCAATAGGCAAACAGCAGCAATATCATCAATAGGTAAATCCGTTCCTCCAAACCTGCACAAAGCAATCTATTAGTTGAAGTTTTTGAAAAGTCGTTGATAGTCAAACTATGCTTTCACGTTACATGGCTTAAGACAAACTAAAGAAGGCACAGAAGAAAAGTATGGATATTTAAAGAGAACAAGGAACTTTCAACAAACTAAAGACATGTATGCGTGACAATGTAATAATTTTTTTTACAAATGATTAAAAGTGTTCGAGAGAAAATTGACATTGTATTATGATAAAAATGATTCATGATTGGCAAAAGGTTCAAACAAGATGAAAAACAACAATGTGAATTATTTTCAGACCGTAACATGTACAATGTTCATCATCAAAATGAAACTTGGCATGGAATTATAATTTCTAATTTGTAGAATGTGAAGAATGATTAGAACTGTTTCACTCTTCCAGTATCACCAAGTCAAATAACTCATTTTAATAGTTACAGTTCATAAATAAATATAGGAAATAACAAAAATAACCTGAATGGCAAGATTTCATCAACATAATGGAAAGTTCGCCCAAGGGCAACAGATATCAGAGTCATTGCCCTGTCAACAGAAAATAAATACTAAACATAAATAATTTGAAGATACATGTATGCATCATCTAGAATATTTGGCATTTATAAAAGTGTCACTCTGTAGTTTTTTATTTTTATGTGATTATTTAACTTCCAGACAGAAACATAAGCTTGAAGAATTCTGTTCAAATACACCACTTTGCCTTCCCATTCCAGAAGGGATATGAAGAAATCATTAAAGCCTTGTAATATTGTTCACAAGCCAACTCCCTGCAGGATTTTGATTATTCTATGATGTGAAAATATTTTCACCACAGTTGTTTACGTGAACGTGTGCATGGTGACCAATCATGCATAAAACAGTTTAATTAGAGTGCATTGGCAGTGTAAAATCTAATCACAAATTAACCGTATGATAAGTTTATTGACTTCTATAAAAATTACATGAAAAGCCATAGTGATATTTTATTACTTGATAAAAAAATATTGATGAAGTATAAAAATTAGACTGTCTAAAAATACGCCATTAAGACAAAGATAAACAAGGAAATCTAAATCACCGTGAAACGATAAAACATACGAAAGTGCGCCAAATGTCCCAATAAAAACAACACCAGCTGTATTCCTAGCTGCAAGAAGGGCCTGCATACAAATTACAACATCAAATTCCCAAATCACCAGGGTCGCGTCGTATCGTTGACGATTTCTGTGCACTTACTGCAATGAAAAATGTCTTATCTCCCAGTTCAGAGAAAAATATTAGCAGAAACGCCTGTGACAAAGCATAAAAGAAGAAAAAGTTTATTAGTCTTTGAGTAGCATAGTCAAAGTAAACTTAATCATTTTACTTAAAATGGCAAAAGAATAACAGAGTACAATGTAAATCTATAACTAGTAGCAAACAAGAAAGTAACAATAAATGTTGAATAAGAGTAACGAAAAACTGCATGTTCAATAGTAAACTGCAACGAATTGCTCTTTTTTTGGTGTGCAAAACATTGCAATTAGAAAAGTGGCAGGGAGATTTTCCTAACTGAAGCAAAACCTGTGCTTATGTCATCAAAATCCCCAAATGCAGGAGATGAACTGAAAGCATTGGAAAAGTCAGAGGCAGCAAGCGCGGGATAAGAGTGTTTAAGTGTGAGGAAGCCAAAGAGCATCATAAACTTGAGAAGCCTAACGGATAAATCAAAATGACCAATTGAAGCTGAGGGGAATTTCCAATTGGAGATGCGAGCAAGCGATTCTGGCTCAGTGTTGGAATTCTTGTAAGCAGCAGTGAGTCTCTGCGTTGGGAATTTGGCTTCATTTGGGGAAATTGGGGAAGAGGAGGCGACGGTTGAGGATTGCAGCCTCTTGGAGCTGCGAAGAGTGGGAGGAGGAAGAAGGAGAAGAAAAGAAGACGGTGAATGTGAGCGTAGGAAGGTGCGTGTAAGAGAGAGAGAGTGCATTTCTAATTTCTATGGCGCTTCGCTCTGCTGCTTCTGGCTTCGATAATGATAAGCCTCGCGCCACCATTCACCAACCAACTGTCCCTGCTCGCCAAATTTATAACAGTCACTGCTCTAACTAATTTCTATAAATTTTATTGGGCTCAATCAGAACCCAGCTTCTAACTTTTACATTTGTCTGTATGCACCTACGTATTTTCCTACTGCACCCCTCAATTTTCAAAAATACCAATTTTGCCCTCTTTTATATAACTCATTCAACCACCAAAACTTCCTGACTGTTTCTTCCTACACTTCCATCACTTCTTCACCCACCTTCATAAATTTTTAAATTTCCAAAATTACCCTTTAATAAAAGTATAAAAATAAAAACAATGTTTTCCACTACAGATTACCTAATCAGAATTAAAAAATTACAACTTCCAAATTACGTAATCTAAAAATTGTAATTTTTTACTTTTAAATTATGTAATCCAATATTGTTAGTTGTTAAACACGTTCTATATTAGATAATCCATAAGTGATAATGTTTTACTTTCAAATTACATGATAGGTTTATTTTCTTAAATAAATTTCAGATTACATAATTCAATATTGTGGGTTGTTAAATAGGTTTTGGATAATCCAGAAGTTGTAATTTTTTAGTTTCAGATTAGGTAATTCATAATGTAATTTTTTTTTATTGAAGGGTTAATTTTTGAAATTTTCAAATTTATGGAGTTGATTGAAGAAGTGATGGAGGTGCAAAAAGCAGTTAAACTTCCTTTGATGTTCTCGATGAGATTGGCTATAGAACTGATTATGATAATTAACTAAGTTCATAAGATTATGAAAGATTTACCAATGGAAATATTTGCATACAAAATTTGTTTACACTTCGTCTTTACTTTTGACATTATATAAGTATGAATATTTATTAAATTAAATTAGAAAGTTAATCCACATGAAAATTATATAAACGTTAGATATGATATTTTACTTTTTAATTATCTAAAATGTATTTAATAGCTTAAATAATAGTTACATATTTTCTTTTTCGTATTTTGTAAAATTGTATATTTAAATATTATATTTTAAAATTGTTACGTTAATGAAGAAAAAATGATACATTAACAATCTTACTTCAGCATACAACCCTTTTTCTTTGTCTAAAATTTTAACTTTTGTATAAAATAACAAAAATACTCTTTTTTATATAATCAATTAGAGGTTATATATGAAGCAGGTTGTCAATGTATAATTCCTCTTAGTTTTGTTGAGTGCGACTATGATAGGTTTTTCACTTTGAATGTTGACCTAGATAACATATTAATTGATATTTTGAGACTTATAGCGAAAATATACAGTTAATAATTTTGTTCCATGTTCCTGCTAGGGAGATAAGACCTAGAGAACTATTAAAGGTTTCGTTTTCTTCCTTCCTTCGGGCAGGTTGCTAAAGCTTTACTGTGATCCTTCTGGCCTTTGCTCTACTTCTTCGACTCTCAATTTCTCAGTCTCGGGTGAATGACAAATGGGGGAGATACCTGCAGAAGGCACTCCGACGCTTAAATCAGTAAAGAGAGTATTCGGCACTCGGGTGTGTACAGTAATAGTAACGTACCTTTCTTCTTGGAATGTGTGTTATTTATATTATTTTAATGGACTTACCTTATTGGATCTTATTAGTGGAATTGATCACATTTATGGTTGCATTATCTAATTCTTAATGGTAGTTTAACTTCCTTGACCTTGGTTTTAGCGTTAATGGGTTAAGTGTGTCAGTCGGTCTGACCGTCCGTGGGGGTCTCGGTCAGGGAGACCGAGTCATGGTCGGTCCTTACTAGTACACTTGCCCCCCATGCTCAAGGATAGATGTATCCGCCGAGTCTTTGATGATGGGTGTCGGTCAGTTCCATTTAGGCATGCAAATGTTGGACTTCCTGAGGTATGACTTGACCTTAGGCGGCGTGACATGACCTGCATTAATGAGGGGGGTTTTGGGCGCGAAACGTTGTGGACCGTTGGATTTGGGAGATCTAATGGTTGAGATCATTTCGACATTTCGTATTCCGAGCTCCTTGGGTCCTATAAATAGTGGTTCCAACAGTGTCGAGATACTGTGCTACTTCTTTGTTTGAGTGCTCTGATAGCCGAGTGTTCTCTCGCCCTTGTTCTCATAACCAATTGCTCTCTCGCCCTCCTACTTTGTCTCGTCTTCGGCTTTGTTTAAGGTTAGTTATGTCAAGCTTGCCTCAGCCCACATCTTTTTTTGATCCCCCTTCTCTTTCTCTCGCCCGTCCTTCCTCTTCGTCATCTTTTTCTTCTTCGTCTTCTTTTAGGTCCTCTACAATCGACTCTTTGTCGGTCGGGGTGGCCGATGTGCCACTCCAGGTAGAGGTTGTTAGGGGGGATGGCCCAGCCAATGTTGTTGACCAGTCGGGCTTTCCCTTGCAAGGTGTTCCCCTGGTGGATCTTAGTTGGGTAGACCCTAAGGTGGTTGGGATCTCGTCTTCCTATAAGACCGAGAGTGTTTGTTTGGGGAGATCAGGTACCGGTCCCCCCTTCTTCTACATGTATACCTGTCTCTTCTCAGACTTACATGTTTCTTTTCCTTTTGACGAGTTCACAATGGACGTCATTTGGGCACTCAATGTGGCTCCCATCCAGATTCATCCAAATACCTGGGCGTCCATCCAGGCCCTTCGCCTGTTGTGTGACATCATGTGTCTTCACCCTTCTCCCTCTTCTTTTCTCTCTTACTATACCTCTTACCCCGCTCAACCTGTTTCTTGGCACTCCCTGATCGGTCGGTCAGGAAGTGTTCTCTTCAACTCCTTCGTTGTCTCTTATAAGAGATTCAAAGAGAGGCTTGTTAAGGTTGTCATTTGACTGGAGGCGACGACCTTTTTCTTCGAGGATAACGATTGGTCGAGGTTTCCTCTTTATTATACTAGCAAACCTCGCGATTTTAAGGAGTGGCCGAGGTCGATGGGGAGTGCCGATGAGTTAGAGATTCTCTCACTCTTCGATGCAATCTCGAGGAAGCTTCTCCCCAGGAAGCTTATCGCTGCTTATACCGAGTCGGCACGATGGGCGACCGTTAAGGGTATGAGTCTTTACGTCTGCTATCGGTCGATCTTATGTTTTGTCTTCTAACACTTGTTTATTTTTGCAGAAATCATGGCTCAAGAATCTCCCGCTGGTGCTGACGTGTTGGACGCCTATAGAAAACGGGTGGCTGAGAGGAAAGAGCGTCGTAGCATCAATGCACTGGACACGACGAAGGGCTCAGGTGCCCGTGCTGACAAGGGCTCGGTCCGTGATAAGTGTCAATGTGTAGTTTTTATGATTGAGAAAAATGAACACTTTGGAACTTAATTGTTGCTTAATGTAAGAAAATTACCCTAATATGAGAATTATTGAATCTGATTATATATTTTGAACCAAGAAACAAATGAAGAAATTTAATTTCAATTTTTTTGTAAATTGCAGATGAATATGAAGCATTGAAAGAATGTATTCAAGCTGGCATTGAAAGAAAGAAAGCAAAAACTTAATTGGATCACCAGAAGATTTAGCTCAAGCTAAAACTGTCTAGAGTTTATTAAAGTTGCAGTAATGATCTAGCCCATGCTAGAATTGCTAGCTCAAGCTAAAAATGCACCGAAAGATCTAGCTTAAGCTAAATTGGCTAGCTTGAGCTAAAGTTCATTATATAAATTTTGAAACACAACTCAAAAGGGAGCGGTGGAAAA
>Ga0123342_1001219_pt1 | contig 43144 bp, 38 predicted proteins | sample Turbeawhitnodule_FD_89960 | JGI IMG/M metagenome (GOLD analysis project Ga0123342, IMG submission 89960) | Root nodule microbial communities of legume samples collected from Mexico - Turtle bean Mexico white nodule | ecosystem: Host-associated > Plants > Roots > Nodule | place: Mexico: Nepantla...
CAAAAAAAATAAAAAAATTAATTAATTTTTTTTTTTTTAAAAAAAAAATAAAAATTTTTTTTTTTTTTTTTTTTTTTTTTTTTTTTGAAATTTTTTAAATAATTTTTTTTTTTTTTTTTTTTTTTTTTTCTCAACAATGTTTCAATTTCTTTTTTACTTTTATATGAATGTAGTACAATAATGATCTCTCTTATCCAGAGATGTAATGATAATGTTTTCTTAGAATGCGACATATCAAGTACTTTACTTAACATTCAACTGGGTGAAAACAATCCTAAATCTGTAATTAGATTCTTTTTGTCCTATTTCGATAAATATTTAATTTTAATAAAAAAAATACCCAACTAAAATCAGTATTACTCATAAAATACTAATTATACTATTCCAAGTATTCAAGGCTAGCAATGACACTAAATAATGCTAAGAATCTAAGGTAACCTTTTAACTAGGAGCGTGAAAGTGAAGTTATATTTGCATATTTCAGTATTCTTATCTCTAGCTACACACATTTACAACTTTAAATTGAAAGTACATTGGAGGAGTAAAATCATGAAACATTATATTACATTTAATATATATTGATTTTTTTTTTTCCAATACATACACTTTGGTACAAGAAGGGGCAGCTTGACGGAGGATCAAACTCCCGGTATTAATGTCACATCCCAACTGAGCTACAAGCTCTTTGGATATGAATAAATTATTTACACCACGTACATGACTGTACATGTTACATACATCATACATGTAAGAACCACAGAAGTGAAATTTGTTAGAATTGGGAAAAAAGAATTGAATTATTCAGGTAAAAGAGGAAGCCTGGTGACACCGGTGCCACCACCACCAGTAGACGCTGAGGTAGGACTTGTTTTCTTGCGGGCAACAGAAGTAGTAGATTTAGAGGGTTTTTTTGTATTTAGCCTCAAGGGAAGAATCTGCAACCTGGGGTTCTGTTCTGTACCTGACTTTTCAGCAGCCAACTGGTAACTTTGCACAAGTTCAAGCTGCAGGGCAATAATTTCAGAACGTCTAGGAAGAAGTTCCACAGCCTCTCCACCAGGAATCACAATGTACTCTATTGCAAGCCGGACCTCCTGCCAGAAAAAAAGTAAAAGAATTTAAAAAATGACAACATGAAAGAGGTTTATATGTAAAATACTGTAGGCTTTCTCTTCTGTGAATGAATGTAATGGATTAGGGAAATGGCCTTCTAAGCATGAAGGCAGGCACCAATAGAGAAGAAACAAGCAACACAAATGAGCAAGCAAAGATGGTCCCCGGGAAGGGATCTATTCCCATTTAAATAAACTAATTCAATTGCTGAATGCATCATCTTCCAGAAACCAGGATCAGAAAGCAAGACTATAGTAGACAGCGCAGGTTTTAATTCGAAAACAGAAAATGTAACATCAAGTGAACTATCAGATACTAATTAAACAATTGTCAAAGGGTGTGTATGTACCTCCAAGGCATCAATCTCTTCCAGAGAAGGTTTTCGTTTCGGCTCATCATCCTCAATTTCAATATCCAAGCAGTCGTTTAATGGCTTATTTTTTGAACGGTCAAAGGATTCTAGCCCAAGGATCATTCGTACTGCCTTGACCATTTGTGCCATGGTATTGGACTGAAAGAAACAAAAGTTTGTTACAAGACATAAAGAGATTCACACTGAAGGAATAACTAAAGAAGCAGCAAGAGGTCACCTTGATAACAAATACTGGTACGTGATGGAACTTCGCTACGCCACGGATCCATGGGTTCTGTCGTAACTCAGAACCGGATGCTAGAATTGCATCAGCAGTTCCAATGTCATCAGTCACATCTATTACATCTTCAAGCCCCATTACCTTTGATACTTGTAATAGATCAGCTTCAAGAATCTGAATTCATTCAACGAGAAAGACATTGTCCATTCAAATTGTGATAAAGTTCCCAATCACTCAAAACCTTAACAAGCGCATGCAGACAATTTACCTTATAAGTATAAACTTGCATAGGTGAACTCCTCTTCATCACAGGTCCACGAGTACTCCATTTTGTGGACCAAGTACGTGCATGGTCTTTATTATCCTTACCAGATTCACCGTCAGAACTTGTGATGTTATTGTTAGTTAAATCAGATGCTCCTCTAAGATTTTCTTCAGGCACTGGAGCATAGTTTTCCAAATCCTTGGCATAATCATCCCATTGACGGACTTCAAACAATGGAGGTTTTCCTGTAATAAAAGAGATTTTCTAATTACACTTCAATTTAATCAACTCTGCAAATATTGTATCAATTAGATATGATTGAGATACTTCATTACAGAAGGTGAGGAATACCTGCCAAAATGGCATCCACAGTTGCATCTAATCTATGATGAACACGGCATTCTGTTTTAGATATCATCTCAACAGCACATGAAAACGTAGGTGGTCCTTTCCTTTCAAGAATTGTCTTCTGCACTTTCCTTTTCCTGGCTTCCTCATCCCCAAGGGTTACGCTCTATTCAAATAAATCTTCAATAAATGTTATAAATGTGGGAAAGCACTACACATATTCCATTTGCACATGGCTCTGAAATTTTAAGATCAATTAACTCTTTGAAAGATGAAGCTGGCCAGAAAGCAGGAATGTATTTAATTCATCATTATTCATATAAATCACAAAAGTGAAAAGAAAATGAAAAGTGCAACTTTGCACCTCAATGCCGCCAACAAGAATCTGTAAATAAGGATTTTTTATTATGTTTTCGATGGTCATTCCATGTGCGGTTCCAACCAATTGAACTCCTCTTTGAGCAATGGTACTGGCTGCCAATGCTTCAAGCTCTGTTCCAATTTCATCAATTATAATGGTTTCAGGCATGTGATTTTCAACTGCTTCAATCATAACCTGCATAAAATACATATAAATGGTGTCACGGAAGATCATTCATGATTAGATCTCTTCCAATAAAGCAATAAAGCAAGACAAAAATGAATGAGATCTGTACTGACATTATGCTGCATATTCACGTTTGGAACTTGCATCCGCCTGGCTCTGCCTATTCCTGCATGAGGAACATCTCCATCCCCTCCAATTTCATTAGATGTATCCACTATTACAACACGCTTCCTGAACTCATCTGCCAGCATCCTAGCAGTCTCTCTGCCCACAAAAATAACTTTCTAATTTTAGATCCTTAACATGTCAAGGAAAACTAATTACTTGTTAGTAAGATGCTAATTTTTGTCAATCACTTTAAATATATTACTCAACCAAATTGAGTCCATCTTAAGCATGACTTTTCAAAGTGAATATCACACAAACAATGATTGACCAAATGGCAATGTATATTTACAAGTGAGATGAATAATAATTATTAAGTGAACTTTAAGTCTAACTCAGTCTCATAAAACCGAGTTATAAGGTGAGATTTACATTCACTTATATACTATAAAATTCACTTGTCTTAATAGTATCTCCAACCATAATAAACTGAGTAAGAGCAGCTAATGTGTAAAGATACATAAAAAGTGTACCTGATTAAAGTTGTTTTACCGACTCCAGGAGGTCCAATGACCAAGATAGAACCTCCATCCTCAACTAAATCACGTATGATTCCAGCACTTCCACTCACAGCTCGACCCACTCGACAAGTAAGCCCAATGATTTGCATTTTCCGATTCCGAATCGCACTTATCCGATGCAACGACCTATCAATACCCGACCGGTTGTCATCAGAAAACTCACCAACCTAAACAACCCATCGCAATTACACATCAGTCATTACAACCAAGACAAGTAAGTAACCAACACCACAAAAACAACAACAAATTGTTATTTGTTCGAAACATTACCTTGGAAATGGCGTGGCGCAAATCTTCCAGCTCGATGGGTTGTTCGGAGATGACCCAGTCGCCGGAGGGGAACCTGGCGAGAGGCTTTCTCCCCAAATCCATGACGACCTCTATGAGGCCTCCAATTTCGCGGTGGCGGTAGAGCTCCCTTCGCATCTTCAGAGGTAGAAGTTCGAGGAAGAGGCTGAGGTCCTCCGGGCGCGAGGTGGACGGGGAGGAGCCGTAGAAGCGGTCGGAGGAGGGGCGGCGAATCTCCGGCGAAGCCGTACATCGGAGACGGGTTGGTCGTCGACGGAGGGAGGATATGAAGTGGGCGTTTGGGAGGTATGCGAGGGCTGAGGTTGGCACGTGAGGGTGGTAGTGGAGATCTATGAGGAGCACGTGCGAATTGAGCGCCCTCATTCTTTTTTTTTCTCCTTATTAATGTTATTATTATTGTTATGTGTTGCGTTGAATGTGCAAAGAGTGGTTATGTTACGAATGAGAAGAGAGAAAGGAGAATAAAAATAGAAGATTCTATGGTATCTTCTTTTCTGTGGAGTTTGTGTGAGATTTTATTTTACACAGTGTTCTGTTGAGAGACGTTAACCGTTTTTGGTCAGAGGCTGCTCACCACACATTGCACAAACCATAGCATTGTTTGCTTTCACGCACCTTCAACCAAACCAACCACGGACTTTTCTTTTTCTTATTTTCGCCTTCTTCAATAATCACCAACTCAAATATTAAGACAAAATAAGTACTCATAATTTTCTTGTTGTTAGAGGATGTTTTCTCTCTTTTTTTTATTTGATTATTGAATTTACTTCTATACGTATATATTATAATCTAAAAAAGAGTTGAAGTGGTTAAATTATAATATTATGTTTTGGTGATGTGACGCTCAAAATCTATAAAAATCGTTAAGCTGGTGGTGTATGGGGGTGCTCATGATTACGATTACGTAGGTAGGGTTGCTTTGGATTTTAATATTCCTTACGCCAAGAAATGGCATTCCCTCCACTCAACAAATCATTTACACCAATTTTCCATCCCTCAGTTTTATATCTTTTATATATTAAAACTTAATACAATATTAATATAAATAATATTTTAACCTTATAACAACAAATGTATATAAATGCATATAAAGTATGGACACAATATCCTGCAGACAGAAAATCTACACCCTTTCTTAATAGGAATCTGAATATCTTGCAACCAATCTCATTTCCTTTCGTCCATAGCAACTATGTTTATCTTTTGCTGAAATTATATTAAAACACATGTATACTCTCTCTAATTTTAAAATTAACATTCAACTCCTTTATTCTTTTAAAAAAATTCATCAAAAAGATAAAATATCTAAATTAAAGGATTTAAAAAAAAAATAACTTGGCGTGATAAAATAAGGGAGAATATGTTACTATTAAAACATAAATATTATTTATTAAAAAATTGAAAAACGGTTTATATTTCTTTTTTAAAAAAAGAGTGTGAATGTTATTTTAATAAAATATAAGAGGGAAGAATGTTTATTTTAACCATTCTTTTGAAGTTATAATAATAAAATAGCACTATGTTTAAACTACACCTACCGTTGTTCTAGTCAAAGTATTCATAGAAGAAGGAATCATAGTTTACTAGTTCAACTATGATTGAATCAATAATTGTAAAATATTTATTTAATATTATATATTATTTGATAAACCAAAAATAGTATACAAAAAACAAGCCATCTAAATTCTAAATATCTTACTCTACAAGATAACAAAATAATCAAACAATAATAATACATGCCCAAGTCACAATGTTTATTTTTAAAATGTTCAAAAAATAATAATTCTCTACCAGTTTTATCTAAATTTATTTAATCTTGTAGTACGTCTATAACGTTGGTGACCTAACCAATTACCGATTCAACAAGTCAAATTGAGCAATTCGTTTTTTTTTTCATTTATCTATAAATTGAAAAATGTCAATCTTGAATACATATTTGTGTACACTTTCACATGGAGAAACACACCTTTACAAAGCTTAATTCTGTCGCAAACAAGAAAATATTGCTTCTGGTCCAACATTGGTTGGGTGGCATGACCAACTGGAACAAAAAAGTCACTTTTAATGAACACGAATATTTTTGTACGAACATTTTTTTAAACGTAGGAGGCTGGAGATCATGGTAGATCACACTGTCTGAAACTTCATGAACAGCAAAATTTTAATGTTGGGGTGGGGCGGTTAACTGGAATTTTAAACTTGTTCTAGTTGAAATTATCAGGGTGAAGTATGACTTGAACAATGGTATATGAAACTTTAGGAAAGAACAATGCTAAACTAAAGATTAGCCTTGTGGGAGACAAAATTAACATGCGATATCAAGTTACAGCAGTTGGGAGGGTTCTGCCCATTTTTTATGTGAATATGCCTTTGAAAGGAAAGATTATTGTACATATCTAGTGTACTCAAATTGAGAACCAGTTTCACTTTGACCAATTGCTCCAGTGACGGAAAAGCTTTTTTATCCCCTCTACACAATCAAGGACAAAAAGATCACCCCAGGAGCATTAATTCAACAGTGTCAACATCATACACAAACAAGCAAGCTTCCTTTCCCTCCCCTACCCCCAAACCACCCCCCTCCCAACAAAAATTCAAAAAACTAGTCTTTTATATTACTCCTCAAGCATTGTAAATTTGCACATGAATTAAATACAATGAGAGAATAAGTGAAGGCACGTGCTTATCTAAAAAGAACAATCCACTCAAGTTGACTTTATATGTTGAATTTGGCTCTGGTTCTACAGTGGTAACTTTATTTTGAACTGGGTCAAAAGAATGAAATCTACGACCCAGGGAGGATTAGACACGAAGCTGAGCTCTTTCGGCAACCAATTCCAATCATTATAACAAACATGTTTTCAATCGTGTCTAGTAAAATGCACAAAGAATAATCACTAACCAATAGCACAGCCCTTCATGATTCCACAGGAGAAAGGAGTGATTGAATTCCAAAAACAATAAAAAGAATTCCACCGGAGAGTGCAACCTGCAAAGTATTGAGTACAACATTAAGATGACATACACGCACTCAGCTTACCGCTATATACCATAGTTGGACACTAAATCCCAAAAAGTGTTCTATTATACTGTATCATTTTTGTTCAGGTATTGCACTTGCATCCTCTCCATTATTCCATCACCTTTTCCATTTATTCTTATATTCTCTTTGTTCATTACTCTCATTGTTTCTTGGTAGTCTGAAACTGATTTTGAATTATTTAAACTTGATGCATGAGGACGTTTTAAGATACGAAATATTGAATTTAAAATAAGTTCACAAAAGAAAAACAGATGGACAACGAGCAGTGAAAATAAAAAGGATTAGAAATTGTTACAATTTTTTCAGATATCCGAGAAGCTAAGCTCTTCCCTCCAACAACAGCAGCAGAGGTGCACAACGCTTGTCCCCTGTGAAAAAGCAATTAACAATTACACTCCGATCATCCAAAATTCCAGGACCTTAAGATTGTGACATATCGTAGATAACATATTTATGCCTCCTGACACACACTACACATTTGCAAGGTAAGTAAACATGTATGCAGAATTACAGCAACAAATCATTGATATAACATGTGCACAACGCTTGTCCACTGTGAAAAAGCAATTAACAATTATACTCTCACGTCTAAAATTGCAGGACCTTAAGATTGTAACATATCCTAGATTACATATTTATGCCTCCTAACAAACACTACGCATTTGCAAGGTAAGTAAACATGTATGCAGAATTACAGCAACAAATCATTGAAATAACATGTGCCATCATGGACGACCCAAGGAAAAGTAGTCAAAGACTCGAGGAAATAAGCTGACTCCCAGATGAAGACAATAAAAACCAAAACTTACAGAATCCCCCCGAGAACCACACCAAATGGATTCTCATCTGCAGCCAAACCTATGGTAGCCAGCTGAAAAAGAAAAAAAAACTATGCTTAATGAAGTGATCAAGCAGTCTCCATTCTCCAATAAAGGAGCTAATTTAGTATGCTCACCTGGCTCTTGTCACCCCATTCACCAAAAAAGGTAATAGAGAATGCCTGCAGAATAGAGATGATAAAGGAGATCAAATTTAACCTAGTTCAGTGTTAAACTGCACAATGTATAAAGATACTACGATTAATAGTCTATTACCCAGTTCAGTTTTCAACCACATACTGTATACAGGTACCACCATTAATAGTTTATTACCTGTAGAAGGATAGGAGAGAAAAACTGAGATAAGAATGACCGTTGCTGCTTTTTCGCGTCATCGTCAACCTGGGAAATGAGACATGGTATATACAATATTAGAACAACAAATATATAGCATTTGAGATTTCTGTTTTATTTTAATATCATAATCAACTAGACACTGGAAATAAGTTGCATAAATTCTCGTTGAGTCCTTAAATCAGGAGTCATCCAATTTCAAATTTTGCTTTTGAAGATTTGCCTAAAAGATGTTATGTGCCTTACCTCATCTCATATTGAACATTTATAAAGAATCTTATTTAAAATCAAGTTATTAAGAGCCTCTTTCTTTGATTATGTAGTAATAGTTGCAATTTCAAACTTCCAAGTATCTATTAACCACTTGATAATCATAAGAGTTATAAAGTAAACAAAATATATTCTATTAAATAAATATAGAGCAGGTGTAGGGGCTGCTTACTCAGGTTTATGAATGCAGTTTGTAACCTCCTATGAGCTCTTTTTTATCTTATTTTCGTGAAGTTGTAAGAATAAGTTCTTTTTAGCTTGTATCAGTAAGATTCACTGTCAAACTTATGAATATGCTCTCTATTAAACAATATCCTATTGCATAAGTGTTTAACAGTGTTGTTTACCCAAATGGGCCCATTTTATGTCATATGATGCATGCCTTAAAATAAAAAAGTATGAGATGAGGACTGAGAAAAAAATAAGGCAATGCAAATTTAATAAAACAGATATTATCTTACCTTGCTACTATTTTTCGTAGCTCCACCATTAGCCTTCCAATCTTGATCCTAATATCAGTACAAGGGTGCTATCAAGAAGACAATAAAAAATCAACCTAAAATAAGAAATAAAAAATAGAGGTAAAAATATTAACCAATTTAGCTTCAACTTCATCCAAATCTTCAGCATCCCTGTCCATCAAATGAAATCATTAAGCACAAGTCCAAGATTCAAGCTTATTTTCAATAGAAAAGGGTGAGCAAGTTGATGTGATGGATAAATAATACTCACCCTTGTTCAAATAATGCTTCTTTCAAGGACCAAAGCCCAAACGCCAAGAATAGCAATGTAGTAATGTGATGAGTCCAAGTACGGGAAATCTGCAGAATTATAATAAGATCACTAAAGGCAGAAATCAAGGAAAAAGAGTAATTTAGCCAAACATGAGTTAGATAACACCTCTCTAACGCATATGTGCAAAGATCTATTCTCAATACATACAACCTATTAATCAATGGACTGATACCATGGCACCTCTTAAGAAATCTATAAGAATAAAAAAAATAGTGATGAGAATTGTAATGCGAGACCAGAAACAAAGAATACTCACCAGATTAGGAGCAGCCCAGCCAACAAGAGCAGACAGAATGGTCATCACCTAGAATTTTCAAATTAACAAGGAATCGTGAAACTCAAAAAGGAGGAAGAATAAACGACCTATATCATACAATAGACAAATTATCTAACCTTCAAAAGAGAATATACAGTGCAGTAAAAAATAAAGGAGAAAGGAGGAAAGAAACTTACAATCAAAGCTGATAAGCAACCTGACAAGACTAGACGTCGAGGGTGCCGCATAGCCAGTATCTTGAATAAGCATCATAATAAGAAACAGTCAGAGTCCTAATTTCTACTCGGAAGACTACAAAAACGAATATAAACGCCCTTCCCTCTCTGTGTGAAACTATGCAACGAGATAACAAATAAATAACACTAATCATTTCTTCAAACTCACTCCACAAAACATGTCTCCCACGTGAGTTTGCTAGTAACAGAGCAGTGAAAAATGTTTTACTTCAAAATTCAATTAACAGCGGAAACAACTGAATACATATTTCCCATATTCACAACAAAATAAATTAAGTTCAAACACATGTGCAGTACCTTCGCCAATTTTCAAACTCACACACAACAACAGAACTATTCTAAAAAACGATAATAATAACAACAACAAACAAAAAATATTATATGTCAGTTGGTTTCAGTCCAGAACACCATTCCAATCGCGAAGACACGCTGGCCCACATAAACCAACCAATTAATCCGGTGCAGCCGATAACACGATCTACAACCGAAACGGAAAAATGCAGAACAGTGATAAAAAAAAACACTCGGAAAATAGTAGAAACCAACCGCAGCAGCAAAAAACGTTTTGTCGCCGATCTCCGAGAGAATAGTCATGGCCAAGGACTTTGTGAAACCCTAACGAAAAATAACAAACAATAGGATTAATGTTGATGAAATCGAAAATCGAGAGACCGAATAAAGTATAAGAATAAAAGAGAAAGCACCTGAACGATTGAGCTCATGTTGGCTGATCGAAGAAGAAGGAGTTGGAGAGAGAGATTGAAGAGTGTGTTTGGTTGTGTTCGTTGAAGTGAAAGTCGCCAGAGGCAGAAGGAAGAAGGTAGAAGGAAGGAGACAAAAAGCTCAGAGTGACATGTGCGCGTGTGAGTGCGTTTCTTTTAAAAAATTATTTTTGTGCAAAGCATGGGATTCAATTCTCTTCTCAGAATCTGGATTAAAATAAAAGATGCTTCTCTTTCTACAATTTTTTTTTTTATTTCTACAGATTGCGTCTAATGTAAGTTTCGATTGTGTTCAAAAGATGCTTTTTACTTCAATATTATAATAATTTTAAAAAGATTTTGAAGTTTTTGCTTCAAAAATAAAAACGGGTCATTTTTTAAAATAAATATATAAATTATTTTAGTCTTAAAATCAATAATTCGTATATAATTATAAAAAAAAACTTGATTTTGCGGTGAGCAATAAATCGCTATAATAAAGAATAATAAATGCACTCCATTAACTAATTTTACGTGTCACGTGCTTTCAACGAGCCATTTTAACCACTTACATTAATAATTTGGTTTTTTTTCTTTTGTGATTTGTTTTTCATAACAAATAAATCAATGAATATGTTATTTGTGTTGATACCAAGAAATGAAGATTGAAGAACAATGAGAAAATAGATAAAGATCAGTGAAATGATAAAAATAGACAATATATGGAAAAAAACTTAATAATTAAAAATTAATATAAGGAGATAAAGAATTTATCCATGTTGTTTAATAGTTTATTTATGGCTCAAAGTTGGTGATTCACTTTAACCTACATATTTAATATTTTATCAGAAAAACATCAGTGACCTTTTTTTCTTTCTGTTTTTTAATAAAAATAAGCAAAGCAAATATTATAATTTGATTCCTCTCAAATTAAGACATTAAAATGTATTTTAAAGAATAATTATCATCGTATTTTAACTTCTATAAGGTATCTTTTGTTTAAAATGAGTCAAATCAAAATATTAAATGATCTCTTAAGATTTAGAAAATGAAGAAAACAAGATCGGGTAGATCAATACACACACCAACTCTGATTTCCAATGCACCCCTAACATAAATCCTAATAAAAACCTTTTTATGTGTGTTCTTAACCTGCTACTTCAAAAATCTATAAATAAAAACTTATCTTTTAAATAAGATTAATGAAATAATTTAAAATTTTCATATAATATAATTTAGGAAAATTATAAATACAATATTTAGAGGATTTGTTTATTACCATTTTGTAATGAGTAGTTTAAAAATTATATTTAGGATTAAATATATTTTTTTCTTATATTTTTATTCAAATTCATTTTTAGTCTAATTTTTTATTTCTTGGGTATTTAAATTTTTTATCTCTTTAAATATTTATAATAAAAAAACTATTAAAATTAGTCATATGGTAAAAAAAATTACCTAATAAATTAATTATTATTGTAAACTAAAATGTTCAAATATTTTATATTATGATATTATAATATTATAATAGAGTTTATGTAATTTTTTAGGAAAGAAGTTTACTAAAGTTTACTATGAATATATTATAATATTATAATAGAGTTTATACTATTAATTTGAAGAAGTTTACTACAAATACCAATAAAACTAAAGTTTAGATTAAAAATAAAAATCAATTTAACGTTATACATATTTAACCATTATAATTATTAAGGTATTTTGTAATTTGTTAAGCATGAAAGAAAATTACATTGGAAATATACCAAATAAAGTTAATAAAAAATAGCAGAAAAAGGTATTTGTCTTGCTTTCCATGTTTACCTTTTGAAGTTTATTTTAATGTAAAAAACAATAAAGTGTCTGTTTAAAGTTGGAAATGGTACTAAAAAAGTATTAGATAATATTGAAGCTGAAAACCACCTTTGATTGGTAGTTCATGAGTGGAGGGTTGAGGATGACAAAAAGGTTTAGGGTACCTGGCTCCATAAAACCATTTTTGGAAGCTTCTTCTCTTAATTTTCTTCAAAGTACACCATTTTATCTCTTAGTTACACAGATAAAATAGTTTTTTCTTAAAAAAAATGGCAATAAGAAAGAGACAAGAGATGATGATGTAACTGGGCACTCTTGTGGCTAAAACTAGAAGCAAGAACTACCATACATTCATATAAGACAATTTGTGACCTTTCCATTGAAATAGATGTGTGGCTTTTGGAAAATTTTAACCTCACTTCGTTGGTTTCTTCCTTCAAAGTCAGAGAGATTCATGAGTGGCGAATTAGGTGAAGATGGAAAGATTAAACAAATAATGGGAATGATATTGTGTCTGTGTTCAAAATACAAATGATTAAACTGTTCATTCAACTTCTGTTTTTGCATTCATATCTCCAGCTAGAACGAATGAGAATCTATATTTTTTTCACCTGACAAAGTTTAGTACTGTTTTAGATGTTAAATAGTTTTTTTTACTGTCTGTATGTGTAAGCACTAAAATAAAGCCTTTGGCATTTAAAAAATAGGTTTTGCATTCCTCGTACTCCTTGTGAAAAAATACCAAAACTACTTTTCCTTATAGTTATATTTAATTCACTTCTCTTTCCTTCTTCTACCTTTCACATTGTATCCCTACGTCCCTCTTGAGAATTTTCTTTCATTGAGCATCTTCATTGCATCACCATTGAAGACGTAAGTATCAAAGATGTATTTTTGTTCATCATGTTTGCAACATGGTCTGTAATCTCATTTTGGAATGCACAATCTAAAATATATATATATTTTTTTTTTAATTATTGATCGATTGATTGTTATTATTATTGTTAGGGATATGGTCAGGACTAGATGTGGATCATCATTCTAAGTGCAAGCTAGACAAAGATCGATGATGTTAATTCTCGAAGGGATAAGAAACAAGTTGGTCTCGCTGCCACTAATGATGATGAGTTGTCACCTTCTGCTAGAAGAGAGCACAAGGACACATTGCTTAACACCAGGTTGTTGTCACTATGCAATCTTAGTTATAAGATCATTGATAAAGGTCTTGTATAAGCCTTTGTTGAGAGGTGACACCGCGACACCAATAGTTTATACATTATTAGTGTTGGTGTGATGACCATCACTCTAAATGATGTGTCCTCATTGCTCCATCTCCTCATTGTGGGTCAATTTTATATGTATGTGACGTTGGATTTCACATCAGAATCACTATTGTTGGTCGAGCTACTTGGGGTAGATTTTGGTGACATCGCAACAAAGTTGAGACTATGGTGATCACATCCAAATGAGGTAGTTGTGCTAGGTGTACAAGGAGTCCATCATACACCACATATGGGAGTTTGCAACTCGAACTTATTTCTTGCATCTTGTTGGGTGCACACTTTTTGGTTGATAATGGTGCGACAACGGATAATGTGTATTACTTGCTATTATTTGTCAACTTTAAGATGTGTGGTGGGTACATATGGGGAGATGTCACACTCACCCACATGTATGACCAATCGGGATACTTGTTTTGCACGTACAAAGCAGTTAGGAGGTCATGTCACACTATTATAGGTAAATACATAAGTTGAACAATTTATATTTATTTTCAATTAAATATATAAATAATATTCAGTTCGTAATGGATTAAGGATGAATATATGAACATCTCCTAAGGATGGGAATCATGCATATTACACTCACATTTCAAGAGCTCATCCCTTGGGTGCGTTGTTATGTTGACATAAGTCATATATGTACATCTGGTGTTGTGTGCGTGTAGATTGATGGTCTTACCTATGTTGCGATGCTTTAAACTTCTTACCATGAACATCAACCTAATAGACCATTTAAGCCCATAGCCATGCTATAAACAACTTGGGATGTGCTCACAACACCATTTTCCCCGAGCGTGTGATGTGCCAATTTAGGTATGAGCAAATGATTCCTCGACCCTCCACACCTTTCGAATAAGGTGTATTTGTGGTCATTAATGACCGATGGTTGCACCTTGTCAACCATTTTGTTATGGTGTGACATTGGCTTCACATCCCTCAACATGTGTAGTTACATACATGCAATGATTCAGATATTTGTCACACCCCTACATACTTTCTTGGGCAGATGGAGATTGATCGTATATACTGTTGTGTTGTCGAACACATAGTACAAATGATGGTCAAACACGACCGTCACAACACGAGCATGCTTGTTTAGTGAGTTATCTCCATTATTATGTTCTATATTTTTTTGTTTTTATTTTTAAAGTACCTAATGCATTAGTTCAATGGATGCAAGGTATATTTTGGAGAATCACTGACATTCAACAGTGCATGATCGACTATGGACATGTGACCAAATGTACTATAACGTGAGACAAAACCGACAGTGCATTGCAGTTAGCCCGGGACATCACAAATGAAAGGATTATATTAAACATCCTCAGGTTGTACTCAACATGTGAGAAGAACCGTCGTTTAGAACTTAGTTTTTTTATAAAAAATTAGCAATAATATTTTACAAACTTTTTTTATTAATATATGATGTATTATCATAATTCTGGAATATTCACTTTTGGTAAATATTGTTCTTATTAAAAAATACATTTCTATTAAATAACTTGTATGTTTTAAAATTCAAAATACTATTTAAAATAAATATTTTTTTAAAATTAATTCAAATAAAATATAAATATATTTAAAAAAATCCAAAAATATTATATTCTAAAATATATAATCCAAAATACAATTTTAAAAGATAAAAATGAATTTTACATTATATGGAAAATACAGTTGAATTTTATGAAGGTGCAAAATTTAAAATCCTTAAAAGAACATGTTACCAATATTCTGGGCTAACCCAGTACTTGGCATAGCCCCAAGACACCAATAAGTGTTGGCCCAAATTTCATGCAATCTTAACTGCACCCGTAGTTTTTAAAATGACAATTTTGTCCTTATTAAAGCTAAATTCCAAATTACTTGTTCCATGAATATTCCATACACAAGTGTTATAGAATTTGGAGAACACAATTCTTGGAATAGGATTTATAGAAATTTTAACTAGTTTTCCAGAATATTAAATGTATTTTGAAACGAGTTTTTTTAAAATTAACTTGATTTTATATTATTTTTTCTATATTTATTTTCAGTTTTAAATTATATAATTTTTAAAAAATAAGGTCAAAATTTGGTTTATTCATTATTCAGATCTAAATTCTGTTTTATTTTTTTGAAGCAAAAGGAATAAAATGGAGCTTAGAATTTGACATTGTATAAATGAAATTTTGAACTGCTCTCATGAACAGTTCAGTAAATACTTATTTTTTAAAATTTATTACCAAATATTCTGTGGTAGTTGGAAAAAAATATTTCCTTTTTCCAACTTTTTAGAAAAGTGAAAATGAAAACACATACTATGAAAGCAGCCAAACCATGACATGGCAATACAATCATATAAAGCGCGTGGTCGCCAGAAACACACAGAAAAACTGTTTAAGAAAATAAGGAAGAGAAAAAGAAACGTAAATAGTGTTTTATTTATTTATTATTAATTAATGATGTAAAATTACATACTATTTAATATATGGAAAATAAACAATTACTATAATTCTATCCAAATTTGCCTTTGACTGTAAACAGAAAATAGAGTAAAATATTAGTAGCAGGGTTGAAACGAAAACCCTAGAGAATAAAACTATTCCTTCGTTCTTCTGCCATAATCATTGACTTTGTTCCCTCGAAGGTTTCGCCATGTTTACCAAATTCATGATTTCATAATTTATTCTACATAGATAACACAATGTTTCTTCTCCATTGCTCCCAATGATGGATTCCCCCTCTTCCTCTTCCTGCTCCTCCGAGTTCGCTTCCATAGCCACCGCCAATCAGGTACCTCAACTCCTTCCTTTTTTATCTCTCTCAAGTCAATCATTTTTGTCTCTACACTACAATTCAGTGTTTAGGACTATTTTCTCAATCTGGGTACAGCCAGTTACACTCATTTGCCAACACACTATGATAATTGTCTATGATCTACCTAATGCCAAAAAGACATTGCTTTTGAACTTCATTTGGAGATTCTAAATTGGGTTTTGTTGGGAATTGTGATAGACTGCGGCCCGGAGCAGCGGAGAAGGGGTGGCTGCGGAGCAGTCGCGGCGGTGGCACGATGTGTTCTGGTTAGGAATATTCTTAATCCATTTGATTGGGCTGGGGTTCCTTCTTGGGGTTCTTGGTCTGAATAGATTTGAGAGAGAGAATAGACTTAACATTGACAAGTTTACCTCCCGGTTTTCTGAGAACCAATCCGGGTTGACTGAGACTTACTGGCCCCTCTATGCTGCTGCTGGTGGGGTTGGGACTGTTCTTGGATGGAGTTGGTTGTTGTTGTTGGGCTCCCAGGCAACTCAAATGATGAAGGTGTCTGTTCACATACTCACCACTTACCTTGCTGTCATCAGTGTTTTGTGTTTCTGGGCTGGCCAGATTTTCTGGGGGGTTGCTTTTGCCATTGGAGCTCTTCTGCAGTTCCTTTATGTCGTATCAGTCGTAGACAGGTACTGGTCTTTATATGTTTTATGTTGGTCTGGATTTCAGTTGTTTTCTTGTAACTCAAATTGTGGACCGTAAGCCAATGGGTGGTGATGGACTCGGTTCGATTAAGCAAGTGATTTGGAACTTGAATTTTGACTTTTTTGTATGGAGGGAGCTTAGTTAACAGGGACAACTCACCATTCGATGACTCTAGATCTCTCTAAGGAGACTAATATCAGTAAATAACTGGAGATAATCCTTGTATTCATGTGTATCAGAAAATGTTGTGGGTTGGGGACTGACATTGAGCTGAATGTTAATGGTATTATTTGATGGTGTGTTTGAAAGGCCGTTTCAAATCCCATCAAAATCTTTCTGTCACTTTTAGTTTATTGCCATGTGTGAAACAGCTGTTCAAATTGGGAAACAAACCCGCACTAGGAATACTTTGTTAGTGTTTTGTTTTTTGGTATCCATTCACTGTTTTTTTGAATCCGAAATAATGTGTTTTTTCCCTCATATAAGGAAATCGGACTGGAATGCTAAGCTATTCTCTGAATATTTTGGTTTATATGATAGTCAACAATGCATCCTGCTTTAGTTTTGTTCTTTGTCATGTGTGCAGTGAATGTGGCGGTTGATTGGCATATTTTGTAGGAGAATATCACTGTTATACAATTTTTGAATATATTCTCTCTGTTTGCCATCCAGTCCTTACTGTTTCAACAGTCTCCCATCCCTGGAAATGCAAATAAGCAGTTGTAAACTTGTTATATTCAGTTCTTACAGAAATTTTTCTTTGCATGCCTCTCCAAAGATTAACGTTGCCAGCTTCTGATTTGTGGTTAAGGTTTTTGTGCCGCTTCTTTTTAGTTATTTGTGTAATTGGTTGAGTCCATAAAATGGTTTATTGTGGCTTCTCTTCTTCTCCAGACTCCCATTTACGATGTTGATTCTGCAAAAAGCTGTGAAGTTGATTTGGAATCTTCCTGAGGTTATGAGAGTGGCATATGCTTTTATGTTTGTTGTGCTTCTATGGATGACTTTATGGTCATTTGGAGCAGCAGGTGTTGTGGCTTCAAGCATGGGTGATGGTGGACGCTGGTGGCTTCTTGTGGTGAGCTGGCAAGTTTTTTTCTTCATTCTATCTGTTCTTGTTCGAACTGGTTTTGGCATCAAATCAGTAGACTTTCCGTGTCTGATTAGGCTGCTATTGCAATTCATGTTTGCAGGTCTTCTCTGTGAGCTTGTTTTGGACAGGTGCAGTACTATGTAATACTGTGCATGTTATAGTGTCTGGGATGGTGTTTCTTGTTCTTTTTCATGGTGGTAGAGATGCAGCTTCAATTCCAGCTAACTCCTTAGTGAAATCTCTACAGTATGCTTTAACAACATCGTTTGGCAGCATTTGCTATGGTTCATTATTTACTGCAGCTATTAGGACGCTACGATGGAAGGTTACCAATTTCTAGTTCATTCCTTTCATCTATGGAGGTTTTTCTTGTTCACTTTTTCTCTTTTAAAATTTTGTTTTGTCTTCCAGATACGGGGATTTCGGTCTAAGATTGGCAATAATGAGTGTTTACTTTGCTTTGTTGATTTCCTTTTCCATCTCGTGGAGACTCTCGTTCGTTTCTTTAACAAGTATGCCTATGTTCAGGTACACTTCTGTGACCGCGTCATTAACTAGTCCTCTATATGTATAATTTACTTCTTCTATTCTATATGACAATCAAATACAGGGTTTGTGGAATTTTATTTAGTTTTACTGCTGGTATTATGTAGTAGGAATATGTAAAAATTCCTGGAAACAGGTTCACTGCCCTGAAATGAAGATCTTTTGTTGAGGCTAGTAAGGGATCAATGCAGATTCAGTGCTTCCAAAGGAAATGTCATTACCAGTTTGTTCTCATATTTTAATTGTTTTTCGAAGTTAAGGATATAATTGGTTGAATATCCAGGATGAAAGTCTTTCAAGATAAAGGTTAAAAATGAATTAATAGAATTTCAATTACTAGAAATTTAGAAAGATATGGAAAACATTCATGTTCTGTCAGCATTCTGAATTACAAGGGTAAAGATAATGCATTTCTAGGAATGACACAAAAAGATTAACATGGGCTGTTTAAAGCAGCTGTCTATTTTTCCATGATAATTGAGATATAGTGTACAGTCAAGTTGTGTTGAAGTTTGTTGAATGTATTGGTTCATGGAAAACTTATTCTGGCATGTTTTAAATGGCACCTCCCTTTCAGATTGCTGTTTATGGTAAAAGCTTTAACCGGTCTGCTAGAGATGCATGGGAGTTACTCCAGTCTACTGGGGTTGAAGCACTTGTGGCCTATGATTGTTCTGGTGCCGTGCTTCTAATGGGTACTATTTTTGGTGGGCTGATAACTGGAACTTGCTCTGGTGTTTGGGCATGGGTTAAATGGAGTGACAGAGTTATTATGATCGGATTCACGTGCATGCTGATGGGGATGGTATTGGTATGTTAAACAACCTCCCTGTTTAAGCTTGTTCTTGGTTGGACTACATGCCGCTTGTTAAACTTTTTATTCTCTAAAATTGGTGAGGAACATTCAATTACTGTCCATAAACCACTTGTGATCAATTAATTGGATTGCATCAGTATAATTACTTGACAGATGTTGGGTTTTTCCATAAATCAAAAGACTTGTAATGATGCTTATCATTTCCCTGTAGCATGTTGACCATTAAAATTATTCAAACCGCAATGTTGAATTTGCATTGTTTTTATATCTATGCATGACAGCTAAATTAATGGTGAAAAGTCTTGTATATTACGTTGTTTGTGGTGCGCTGACTGTGAAAGTCAGTCAAAGCTGTATATGGCTGAATGCGTGAGTTAAAATATGCAATTATATTTCAGGTTGGAATGGCAATGGTGGTGGTGGAAAGTGCTGTTACGTCCATTTACATCTGCTATGCAGAGGACCCCTTATTGATTCAAAGATGGGACGCGGAATTTTTCAACCAAATGTCTGAGACACTTCATCAGCGACTTCAATATAGAAGTGCTCGAGCAAGGGAAGTTTTAACCCACAATCGATTGGATGACCAAAATGCGCGTATTTGAGGGATCATTATTTTTTGTATCATGTCAAACGTATTTTTCATTTCATATTTTGAATTGAATCAATAGGAATAGGAGAATGTCCAAAGTTGTCTTGTATTATTTTTGTATCGGAAAGGGGACAGAGAGATGTAACCTTACGTCCTGTCTTCAGGTGTATGAATCCATTTGTACAACTATAAACTACAGAACAAAACAATGTACAGTTTCTTTACTTTTGGCAAATAAAAATGGACATAGCCAGACACTAAAAAAGGTTTTTTTGGTACGTGGTTGTTGGGTGAATGCCGACCATATTGGTTTGAAAATTCCAATTTCATAGTTATCATTTTCGTGCGTGTATATATATATATATATATATATATATATATATATATATATAGAATTTGAAATCACAAATTTAGATAACAAAAGTTAGTCAGAAGCATTTATGAAACTAATTGTCACTGCAACATTGGGTCATAATTAGAAATGGATTTATGGGCCAACTGGTTCGTTTAATCTATAGCCCGTATTCACCTGAGTCCATGTAAGTGAAAATCACATGTGTTTTGTTCATTATAACCTCTTTTAAGATAATTAAATGAGAGAAATTTAGAAGATAAGAAGGTCAAAACTTCAAAGTACATTTCCTGTTGTTTTTCAGATAAAAGGTTACAACAGTACTACCAACAGCCGAAGCATGTGACTAATTTTTCGAATGTAAAAAAGACAAAATTTTATCGCACCCCTTTAAATTTTTAAGGATTTTACAACAGTTAGCTATTGCTAAGAAGTTAAAAAATTAAAAAAAAAAGTGGTTAAGCAAGAACAAGAAGAGTGATTCTGACTGGTGTATCAGAACCAAAAGCAGTGTTTATAAGTAAAGAGAATGAAAGGATGATTACTAATTAGAGATTGTGGTTGAATTGAAATAGATATTTGTGTTGGCCGAGAAGAGAAGGTGGCCTGAACCTGCACGCAACACCTGCAAACTTCTCTGTTATGTTTGAATTCACGATAAGATCGATTGTACTACTTTAGCATCACTTTCTTTTCCTTTTATCCATTTTTTGAACTCACATATTATTATTATTTTTCTGTGTGTTTATTTGTTTTATGCAAGTAAAAGGTAGTGTGTCTGACATAAAAGAGTTAGAAAGGATGCGTGATAGAGTGCAATAGGGTTTCCAAATTTAGCTTTTGCGTTCTGATCTCATCTCAGTTCCACACTTCCAGGCTGAGCCTGATGCAAACGTTAGCGTAAAATGCACAAACTTGTTCTGACACACGCTCTAGCCTGAACCTACTTCTTCTTCTAATTCTAACACCTCTAACACCTTATGCTTATGCTTCTGCTTCTGCTTCACCAAGAGGTTCCTTTCAAGCAAACATTTTACTTTATTTAACCCTACCTACCTCATGGCTACTCCTCTTTTTCTCTCTTAGACCCACAAAACAAAACCATTAATCTAATCTAATCCAATCTTTTTCAATCATCGTCTGACATAACTGTTGACAACTATTTTTTCAAGTTATGTCTCTGTGAGAGAATAATAAATGAGAAGTGAGAAGAAAAATGAAGCTTAAATACATAGCCTCAATCTCATCACCGTCCCATCCATCTATCTCACCATGCACTCCTTCCCATGGCTATAACCTCGCTTTACGTGACATGCATATTAAATACTCTCTCACTTCCTTAAATAATTACCTACCTAGTTATTCTATTTTTTACTCTTTTCCAACACATCCTTCTGCTTTTTCAAACCCATTCTTTCACTCTTCTTTTATTATAAACAAAACTAACCAATGAGGGCTTTTTTGTCATTGGAATAATTTTATTATAAGTTAATTATAAAAAATAAATAGAAATTTTAGAATTATGAAAAACTATCACAATTACACGTTAAACATGATTAAATTTTAATTATTACTTATTAAAGTTATATTATTCTAACACGATTTTTCATAATAAATAATATAAAATGGTAAAATCATAGACAGTTTTAAGCTTTTTAATCTCGTCGAGTTAGGTTTATTCTAGAAGTTAGGAGACTGTAATGTCATTGACAGAGTCTAATGTTATGTATAAACAAGTCTCTTAATACTCTTATTTAAAAACATTAACTCTATACCATCATAAATCAAGGAAATCTGGGTTATCAGTCTTAAATAAGAAGCGACGTTTATTATTGAATAAAATCATTAACAAAGAGCAGATACAGAGAACATGTGATAGAAATTTTAGTATATATCAGAAGAGACACAAGAAAAAAAAGAAAGATAAATTATATACGAATTAAAAGTACACTTATTTTTTTTATCAGTATGAATGTTCTAAATTTAAGATCGTCAAATTTTTTATCTGAAACACAAATTAATAAGCTATTTTAATATCTTTAAAATTATATGAATAGTTAAAATATGAAATTAACTATTTAGATAAAAATATCAAACAAATATTCTATATGACACATTGTGTCTTGGACCAAAAGACACCTATGTATTTTTAGTACTTAGGCCAAATATTGTTATAACTTGTTAAAGACTTAATTAATTATATGTTAAGAACATACTATGCATTTAATGCGGATATGTGTAACTAAAAGTCCTTTCAAATAAGATAACTATTTGCAGAGTCTAAAACATACAGTTTATATTTACTTTATATTTATTGTCGCACACTTGAATGTCAGGTTTTGCAACCCTAGTCAATGTAGTATTCAAAATATATAAAATAATACATTTTCGTATAGATGTAGTAGACACACCACCTAAAAAGAATACAATAATTTAAAAATAAAAAACATTGCGATTTTCTACAAATGAGTTCATCGTTTCAAAAATAGTATCCTTTAATAAAGATTATGTTTTTTTATACATATAAGAAGTGTTGTCTTGTATTTATTTATTTTTCTTAAAAAGTTCAATTGATTAGTGTAAATGAACATTTAAAATCAGGATTGAATTTGTACTTATGATGATAGTTTAATTTAATTTCTTAATACTTCCTATTCCCATTTTTAATACTTGTAGTTCTAACTTACATTTCAATAATTTTCTTAAGTACCAATAATTAAAATTAGAAATATATCACAATGTAAACTATTCACGTTTATGGTGTCTTAAATTCATAAAAAGTTTAGAGACGAAAAATATAATAAATTTAAAATATTGATAATAAATCTAAAATAAAATTTATATCTTAAAAATATTTATTCGTTACATATTTTAATCGCAATATAATTCTATATTGAACAACATTTATTCTATACAATTCACCGTTCCATTAATAGTTTTATAACTTTTCTTCAAAAGAATTAAACAATTTTATCTTAATCTAAAATAACATAAATTATCAATGTATTCAAATTCGATTGTTTTGAGTAAGATCTATATTTTTAGTGTTAGATAAAATAAATAACCAAAAGGAAAATTTCTCTAAAATTCATCAGTTAAATTATATCAAAATAAATTAAATATTATTGATATTTTAAATCAATCTTTATTATTATCAAATAATCTTTCAATTAATATCTAATTTTGATTTAATATTTTTTTTGTAGTAGTGTAATTTCTGCTTAATGTTTATTAGCACTTTTCTCTTTTATTTTCTGTCATTTTAATCTTCTTTTTACTCTAGTTTTCTGATAACCAAATATCATAAAGTGTTAATGTGTTAAAAGTTAAAATGATATATGTAATGATTCTTGAAGGTCCTTTTGTAATGAAGAACATTTTCAGATGATAGAGATGAGGTCAGAGCTGCAGCTTCATAGGGCTGAGCGTCTTACAGTTGTAGTAGTATGCTGGAGCCTTGAGGGAGAGAAGCATGCATTATGCAGATATCAGATATCAGATTGCAGATTGCAGATATCAGATATCAGAATGCAGAATGCAGATTGCAGAGGATCAATCATGTAATGTAACAGAACACTCCCTATTTAATAATAACTTTTTTTGTCTGAAACATCTGAAAATGTGAAGAGAGAGATGCTCAAACAGTTGTTTCTGTCTTGTGTCTTGGGAGATGAACCAAATCAAAGATACCTCATACACCTCCACACACAACCAATCACAACATAAATTTACACTCATAGTACAATGAATATTCAACCCTGTAAAACTTCATCTTTTTTTTTACTGTAATCACATGTTTTCATTTTGTACTTAATTCTTTTCGGTGGATATGATTTTAAAAAAAATTATATTTGATAACGACTTAGGTAACTTTTAATCAGTTTTCAAAAATTTCAATTTTAATTAATTGTTTCTTTGGTTGAAAGAAAAATATATGAGGAAGAAATAGGAAGGAAAATAGATTTTGTGCTGCAGTGTGAAACCTCCGATCACTAAAGACAAATTCTACTGATAGCTTACAAAAAGTAATAACAAGGAAAAAGACAACAGAGAAGAACTTTTATTTTATGAATCATGTAACTCAACTCTTCACTTTATTAAGATGGGGACGTTTTTTATTTTTCAAATTATACTACACATAGTTTTTTTTTTTAATTTTAATGTCAAATTCTTTTACTATTTTTAGTCTTTCCAATCATATTGATTACGTGTGTTTAGTTTATTATTCTTAATTTGATCTATGGTGAATATGGTCTGAGTATCTAAGTTTGTTTAACTTTATTTCACTTAATAAAGAAAATCACACAAAATAAAACTTATATATATATATACACATTACCATAAAAAATTATAAGATAACATAATAAAAAGTGTTATGACAGGATAACTCTTAGTTTCACTAGTTATCATTATATCTATGTCACCGTATAAAGAGGATAAAAAAATGTATAACTATTTTTATGTTATATTTTAATTAGATGATTTTGTCCTTTATCAAATACAAGTTTTTTTTTTTTTGCCTTGAGTTTTGCAATTATATTTTTCTGTAAAGCACAGTTATTACAATAGTAAACACATATAATTAATAAAACTAAACCTAAAATATAAAAAAATAACCATAAATAATAACATACAAATAAATACAATTTAATAAACTAAACCTAAATATAAAGAAATTAACCATAAATAATAAAATATTACATCATGTTCTCCAATTATCTCATAACAACCTAAGTTATTATTACAGTTTATTTTTTAGTGGAGTGGTTCATAAGAGTCAATATAGCTCGTAATAGTTTCTAAGCAAAGTAATAATACACAAATCCCTATTGATTTTCCAGCTTTTACTATTCTCATCTACATGTTCAATTAGCCCCTAGAAAATTATTGTTCCCATTGATCATATTCAAATAAATTGAAACCCATCAAATTTAACCATAAATAATTCAACTTAATCCATATAGGAATAAACACATAGTATACTATAAACCATATATTAAACCACATAAAAATATTGTTTGGATGATTTTTTTAGAATAAGGGATAATTAATTTGTATAAGTTACTTGAATGATACAATTTATTGTTTGAGCATTCAATTTTGGCTTGAGCCATATTTAAGTAAAAGAGAATCAACATTAACTTTTTTCTCCTTCTTCAAATGTTCAATTTGACACTTTGAGCAATAAAATTGTTAGACTTAACTCTCACTCAAACTACCACCTAGGGGTGGATTGCAAATATCTCATCTTGGAAAGGTAACAAATTTGAGTTCTTTATAATCATATTTGCATATTCAATAATAAATTTTTAATTTGAGTAATGTAAAAAGAACATTTAAGTTATGATACATATTAAATATGACACGTCAATTAGATAATTCATTACAAACTCTATAAATAAGTATGATTATATAAGAATAAAATACATTTTTATTAATACATTAACCACACCGAAACAAAATATTTACTTGATTGTCGGATAACATTTTACATGTGATCGGGAGTCAAGAATCGAGCACGAAAGAATAAGAGAGAAAAACATTATCAAAAGTATTCTTTAAGACCTATATAACTACAAATATATTTCACTCATCATCATGTAAATTAAGGAGATTTCTAAGAAAGTTTGATAGATGGTAACCTAATTAAGTTGGTTACACATAAACAATATTAGTTTTAAAGACCTTATACCAAATATTTATTATTTTGAGAACATGTTCGTAATTATGTGTTAATATGCAATATGAGTAATTTTTGTTTAACTCTTTGTCTAATTGATCTTTTAACCTTAGAAACTTAGTAATATATGATTATATATGTGATTTTGTATAGGAGTGGACACTCCTTCTACCTAGTTTTTGTTAATATATATTTTTTCTTTTAAAAAAATCCATATACAAAGAGTTTATTCAATTGATTGGTGATGTGTTTATGTTTAACACAAAAACTTTTATAATTTTTTTTTTAGATTTTTATTTTGAATATGTTAATACGTAGAAAACTGTGAAAAAAAACTTTTCAAACTAGAGCAATTTTTGGATCACTATACAAATTTCTTTTTTACGGAGAAAAAAATAAAGAACAGAAAAATGAAAAATAAAAAAAATTAGGAGAAGTATAATAGAAAATGTTTTTATTATGATATGATGTAGTTAATTTTAGTATTTGTATATTGTATTCTTATTCTTTTTATTAAAGTAACAAAATTTTGTTTTATTGAAGGTATATGAATAAAATTAGTGAAAGAGAAGGTTGGAGCTTGAAATGTGGCGTGGTGATGCAACACTACACTCTTCTTAAAGCTTCTTCCATCACTTTATGCTTCCAACTGCATTTCCATATTCCTCTGCTTCCACTTGTTTAACAACAAAAACCCATCATCACCAACATTCATGCTTTCTTTTTCCTAATCACTTAGCTTAGAAACAATGCAAAGCTTCAACCCAACCGAATCAGAATCAACCTCACCACTCTATTCCCACTCTTCATTCATTCACCGGTAAATTACCCACAACTTCTGTTGCTAAATCAGTAACGGAATCTGCAAGAACCATTCACATGCAGCAGCAACTGCATGTGTTTATGTGTTTATCTATTTATCTTTTGGTGTTACAAATATGAACTTGTGTAAAACAGAGTTCCTCTGTTTTTCTTTTTTCTGTAACAGGGGAAATGACACCAACCGAAATCCCACGCGCTTCTCTGATATTCAGCATTCTTTTCGACAGCACGATGCTGTTGATTTAAGTTCAAGTTAATACTCTCTTTCTATGTCTTCACAATTTATATAGCCACACTTACGCACACAATGGTTCCTTCTCGGGTTGTAATTTTAATTTTTAACTCTATTTTATGCAGGTTCTGTGTTTGGTGCAAAGTCGAACAATATGGCTGTTGTTGCAAGCAACTTGCAGTGTGGGACATTCAACACGGTACCAGTCCTTTCACCCTCGTTTTCCTCTCTAGTTAGACAAGTTTTGTTCACGCGTGCCTTATCTGTTTTGGGTTCGGATGAAAATGTTTGCGTAGAACCTTGGAGGTGCAGAGTTTGCTTCGACGGTTGTGGGGTGTGTTGAGACAGAGTCTCAACACATGTATCAGAGAGGAAACAGTAGCGCCACCATGCCCATGGGGAACCAGTATGTTGAGAAATGGGCAGATGAAAGCCAACACACTGAAGATACTTGCACGGATATCGACACCGATGATAAGAACCAAGTGGGTTTCTGCAAAATTATTGACATGCTGTTACTGTTATGTGTTGGAAATGGAAAGTCATTAAAATGCTGAAAATGAGTTTTTGTCACTATGTTTTTCTTTTTAATTTTTGAAGATGAAAATTCTAGTCTCTGGGGTGTTTCTCTCAGCTTAATTTGGCCTTTTTGTCTGTTTCTCACACTTACTTAATCAACTTGACTACTAAAAGATACCACATCAGTTAGATTTTTGGCATTTCTATCAACATAAACGTTTTGTCCAAAAAGATGACAGGAAGACGAACTTAACGGGTTAAAATGGAAACTTGTTATTCCTAATTGAAGCTAAATAAATAAGGTAAATAAATCACAGTGTAATTTGGTCTATTATAAATTTCTAGGCATTTGAGAAAGATGAGGTGAATTGCGGATTTTAATGTATTTTTTGTTTACAGTGTTTCTCTACCGTGTCCTGGGGCAATGGAGTTGGGGACGGGGCACTTGTAGTGGTGGACTCCCAGGATCAAACTAAGATTAAGGCTAAACCTGAAGACCAGAAGGTTGTTTGATGCTTGTTTTGCTACTAAATTCTGTGCTTAGTGTTTCTTGTTTTCGTTGCTGCTGATAGCATTATTTTTGTGAACGTCTTCTGTCAGACTGTACGTAGGCTAGCTCAGAATCGGGAGGCTGCAAGGAAGAGTCGGTTGAGGAAAAAGGTAATTGCTCAAGGGAGAGAATATTTGTGTCTAATATCTTACTCAGAAGTTTATCACAATTGGCTTTTAGTTGAGTTCATCATGTTAATTAGTTTCACTGTCACTAGTTTTTTTGTTTCTCCTCATATGTGTCACAATCACTGAAGTGATTAACAAGTTAATTTTAAAGATAAGTCTAAGAGTTATGTTAATGGAATGTATTTGATTCGTTTATATGGTTTGATCATGAACAGGCATACGTGCAACAGTTGGAGAACAGTAGAGTTAGGCTTGCACAATTAGAACAAGATCTTCAACGGGCACGTCAGCAGGTGTAAGATATTAAAGGTTTCTGGTAGATAATTTGCATCCAAAACATAATTTTGTTGTTATTCAACTTGCTATTTTTTTATGGGTTGCTACGTCCTCCAGGGTGTTCATATTGCGAGTGGAGTCACGGGGGATCGCGGTCATTCAGTTGTTGGAAATGGTAATAACAAAGATGATTATTCATATGTGAACGTGTCTGGTCATGAAGTTTTTCTGCGTACATGTACGCATATGTGTGTATTTGTGTGATTATGCTTAACAGGAAGTTGAATTTGAGTTTTGTGATGATTTTTTTTTATCTTTCAGGCGCCTTAGCATTTGACATGGACTATGCCCGTTGGGTGGATGAGCATCAACGGCTGATCAATGACCTAAGATCAGCTATAAATTCTCGAATGGGTGATAATGAACTGCATCTTCTTGTTGATGGAGTCATGGCACATTACGATGATTTATTTAGGTTGAAGAGCATAGGGGCAAAGGCTGATGTATTTCACATACTTTCTGGGATGTGGAAGACTCCTGCAGAAAGGTGCTTCATATGGCTTGGTGGATTTCGTTCATCTGAACTTCTCAAGGTGATTGACCATATCAGTTACTGAAATTTGGTGTCTTGAGTAAATATTGTGTTCAGTTGATGATGAGTGGTGTTCATATTTGTTTGGATATTCAGATAGTTAGAAACCAGCTTGAGCCATTAACGGAAGAACAGTTGATGGGCATTTACAATCTGCAACAGTCTTCCCAGCAGGCTGAGGATGCATTATCACAAGGCATGGAAGCATTGCAGCAGTCTCTTTCAGAGACACTCTCCTCTTCCTGCCAGGGACCCTCTGGTTCTGGAAATGTTGCTGAGTACATGGGCCAAATGGCCATTGCATTGGGCAAGCTTGCCACACTTGAGAGTTTCCTTCATCAGGTACTTAATCTAATACTAATATTTAGTACTTGATTGCAGCATTATAATTTTTCACTTACAATAATAAAATTGCACATTATTTAGGAATTTATTTTCTGTGTACTGTTACTTTACCAATTTCACTATTCTCACAAACCTTAAGAATTTGTTTGCATTGTATTCTGAGAGTACATGTGTTACTTTTCTCAGGCTGATCTCTTGAGGCAACAAACTCTGCAGCAGATGCGTAGGATTTTAACTACCTTCCAAGCTGCGCGGGCACTCCTTGTCATAAATGATTACGTTTCACGACTCAGAGCTCTTAATTCTCTATGGTTAGCGTGCCCCAGAGAGTACTAGGTGTCACCCACACTCAGAACTAATCTTATCTCAAATATGGCTAATTATTGCATCTTGATTTGTACAAGTTTTTAACTCTTGTAAAATCTGTACATTATTGAGATATTCAAGTGAATATTTTTCTGTGTTATGCTTACACGTCTTGAGAGCAAAAATCTTGACAACATTGCAAACAACTTCTATTAAGCGTGTGGCTTATGGATAGAAATAATTATAAATATTTTCATTTATGTCAAAGAAAAAGCTCTACATTTAAATGCGAACAATTTGGAGTATTTTTTTCATCCAATAGAACAGGAAATTACATCAAACAAGTTGCACAATTTTTTTTTACTCCCCTATAATAACTACGATATGTACATATGTAAACAATATAGTTGAGCAAAATCATATGAACGAAAAGGTAGAGTTTTGTACAAACTTTTCACCCTTTTTATCATCTTCCATTCTCCACTAAGGAACATCATTGTATCATATGCTATATATTATGATCGAGAGCATGAATACAATTTCAATTAAGTAGAAATTTATCATAGATTCTTCAATCCTTGTTTTCCACTGGTCTATAGATTTTTCTCCTGCTATTCATTTTTCCTGCCAAGAATCGATAGTGTAACACTAGTAAATAATTCATTTTTCTTCAAGCAGTTTCATATTTAAACTAGTGATGCAGATCTGAAAAACTCTACCTGGTCTCTGGTTTTTCCTGGATGCCACCTGGGGAATGAACACCCCAGTGCCTTTACCACTCTTCCACAAGTTCGCAAGCCAAAGGGGTGGTGAACCAGAACCATGTCCTTCCCACAAACAAAAATTGCTTGGAGGTGGAGAAGCCCAGTTAAATCTGTAAACTGACCTGTTTGAACCACCATCAGTGACATTAATGGGATTGAAACTTGTTGTTTGTAGTAAATCTTCGTTGTCTTCAGAAGTCAGTAGCAGAATCTGCCTCCTAATCTCAGCATAGGAAGTATCCTCTTCATATTCTGCATCAGACATAACTCTAGGATCTGAATTCATCTCCATAAAACTTGAATTTCAGGCTTTGTTTGCTACAAGGGAATGATGACTTGGGATGTAAACATAAAGGGGTGTTGAGGTTTATGTATATAGATGGATGAATAAGAGAGAAAAGAGATTAGTTTGAGGTGAGTGTCGTGAAACTGTGTAAATCTCATATCGGATAGTGTCCAAGTTGGAAGAATATGTCGATTTCGTACGTTAGCAAATGTCCGATACTTTAAATCATATGATGCAATCATTAAATCTATAAGCAAAATGAAGTGGATCAGAACACAAGACATTTGGCAGTTAATTTGTAGCGACATAAATGGTCGTTATTCGTCACCAAACATCAACATCAAGCATGCTTATGGTTTGGGTTATCTTGCCATTAAAAATATCAAATTGTGCGATGTAACTTTCATAACGTGGAATTGTTTGCGATTCAAGTATTGGAAGACGTTAAATTAGAGTATCTTATTGGTGTTGCTTCACTTCTTACAACTACTGTTAATAAAAGGTAATCTTATTATGCTGATATTTGGATTGCTCAAACTCTCATCACAACATTAAACAATAAACTAAACTTTTGCATATATTATGATGAATGCATTCTCAACACGAAGGGACCCACAAATGTGTCACAGATTCTGGACAAGAGCTACAAGACTTCTCTCACTACTGCACCCATAATTTCGTGGTTAAAGACAGTAATAATTTAGTTGTTAATTATCTTAGATTAGTTACTTAAAGCCATTAATTTCACTTATAAAATCAGGTATATTGAATTATTGTGATTTGTGACTTCTTGTGAGATCTTTGATTCATTTCACAGGAGGGTACTAGGTAGGCGTTGCTACAAACACATCTTTATAAAAAACTTTAATAAAATATTTTTATCTGTTGATATTTTTTAAAATTATTTATCATTAGAATATTGGATATTAAGAGGGTGGAATGAATGATTGAGATGAAATAGGATCAGAAAGCTGTTGGCAGAAGATTGTGGTGTGACAATTTTCTCTGTGGGTCGTTTCAGAGTCATTCTTGTTGGGCTTTGGATACCATCAACACCGGCTGTTTCTCGCTGCACCTCCAAAGCTTCTATGTACACCTCCATAAATAAGGCGAAAAGACTATTTTGTTCTTAAATAAAATACATTATGGATTTTACCATCTAGAAAATGTTATTTTTGCTACTTACACATCCCAGATTGTAAAATCTAAAATGTATATCTGGATCCAAAAATACTTAATCTGAAATATATATTTTTCTTTAAAAAAACTTGTTTTAATTACATAATTTAGAAGATATTTCCATAGATATTTTATAAATTCAGTAATAATTTTTAGATTGTAGAATTCATAATATTCCTTTACTATAATATATATTTTGAATTGTCTAAAGGTATTTCTAGATCCATAAATACCTTGAATCATATAATTCAAAATCTAATTTTAAAATGTATTTTAGATTAAGATATTTTTAAATATAAAATTATCTCCAAATTGTACAATAAAAGGGGTATTACAGATTTTACGATCTAATATATAAAAGAAAAAATAAGCATTAGAAGGTTAGGATTGAAATTAAAACAAAAAATGTGTAGACGTAGAAAGTGCAGAAAAAGTTTGCATCAACACCGAAAAAATAAAGAATGTAATAAATAAGTCATTTTCCTATTTAGATATTTTATGGTGGAATATAATAAAAATTTGTAGTATTTGATAAATGCATGACATAGAGTAATTTTTTTTATTTTTATATTATACTATCCAGGCATATTTTTCCCCAAAAATTGAAGTTTTAAATAATCGCTGTAAACTATATTTTAATTATATGGTTATGAAATTATATGCTTGGTCGAACTAGACACTAGTGTTCCCATCATTTCTAAATCCGGAAATCAAATGACAACCATTTCAAACTTATGCATCATATTTTAATATTTCACAGTGATAATATCTTTTTTATTCGACAATTTGTAGTATTGACATTTTTCTTATTTTTTTTTTCTCTAAAGGAAGGGATAACCATATAATAATAATTTATTATTTATTTATACTTTACTTTAAATTAATCTGATTCTTGATTCCGTCGAGATAAATAAAACCGGATAAAAATAAATTATGTTCATTATAAATAGAATATACGTTTTTTCTCTCACACTTTTTTACATTATATTTTTCCATATCAAGCCCAAAGCATTAATCATAATAAACTGTTTTGTTAAATATTAAAAATATGGAACCCATGTTTCACACCAGCATATTCATAATTTTTTAAATTGATGGAAAAAAATTTACAACAAAAAATATCTGAAAATATAATTTGATGAAATTAACTCTTAAAATTTATCTTAACTTGTTTATACGGAAATGTTATTATTTACAAATGTTATTTACATCAATTATCTGTATATATGTTTATGCATATTATATGAGAAAATTATTTGGGCTAAACTAGTAATGAGAAATATATGAAAATTTTAGATCAGAAATATTCAATCACACGAATTTGATTTCGCTCTCGTTTAATTATTATAATTTGGGTTTACTTTTTATATTGATTGTTACGGAGTTTGATATAATCTCTATAATTCGGGATTGCATCTGATTCAACTTCAAAACCTAAAATGATAAAAGTTCCTCTCACCATTTAAGTTTTTAAAAATATGCTTTAAAAATAAAAAATTTCCATTTATTTATTTTTTATTACATAAACAAATTATTGAATAGAAACTATTTTTTTTAATGATGTAATCTATTTTTGTGTATTTCATTCATGGGCCATCAGTGTCATTTCTTCTGGGCTTTTGATAACATCAATATATAAGAAAAATGAGTTTTTCTTAATGCACCCTATAGTTTCTAGTTGCATCCCATAATTTCTTAATGCACCCAATAAATTTTCTGAAACAAGTATTATGGAATCTTCAAAACAGAATTTCTAAAAGAGAATTTCTTGAACGAACTTTCAAAATAAATTTACGAAACATACATGATTGTTTTCGGAACGAACTTTTTAGAACAAACTTTTTGTAAAACATAAAATGTTTTATAATTTATAAAGGGTTTGTTAGAAGAGATTGAGAGATAGGGAGAATAAGAGTGGCAATGTGAAGCAAGAAGTGGTGTAGAGAGTAATATTATGGATGGGATGAAGATCGATTGGAACCTCAATGAAATATGACAAAAGTTAAAGTGTTATGTGAATTTATATCATTTTTTCAATTAACATTGAAAGTCCAAAACATTTTTTTTTATAGAAAATCTCTGTACAATAACTTATGAATTGAAACTACTTTGCTATTTGATTATGCTTTAGATACAACCATCATTTGTCAGTTCAACACCAACATTAGTCGTAAATTCAATTGAAAAACATGTACACTTTCTTAAAATTAATTACAAATATATTAATCTTTTACATCTTTTAAATTTTTATATTAAGTATATATAATGTTAAGTAATAATCTATATATACATAAAAGTTATAAATTTGTACATTATAATAATAATATTTAATATGTTTTGGAAGATCATATCTCAAAGTCAGAATATACTAACTTGAAACTAATAAGCTAAGGATATATATATATATATATATATATATATATATATATAAAAATAAAAAATAGACTTTAAACTTAATTGAATGTGAACTTTGCATTTACTTATATATATTTAAATGATTTTGATACCATATTAAGAAGTGAACTTTAAGCATAACTCAACTTTATAAAATTAACTCATTAGAAGATGTTTTCACACACTTATATACTATGAAATATTTTTATCTAGTCGATCTTAAGTTATGATTGGACTGAAAACATCATGTCTTCTTCATTGTATGATCTCTTTAGATTCTTTAGTGTCGGTTCCTAACCGTCTTTGACTTTTATCTCTCAGTCAGAATATAAATACCTGTGAAAGGTTCTTCGACACTCAACCTAATTAATACTATATATTTAGTTGTTAATAATATTAAATCTCTACCTTAACTTGACATTTCTTAAATCAATATACTTTGAAATTGTGAAAGATATTTTGACATAAGAAATTTTTCCAGTTGAAATGGAAAATCAAAAAATTTCTTATACTGATCAACCTATTTTTGGACCCTTATGATGGTGGGTCTGGAGTATCACGCTTTTGAGAATTAATCTATATTAGTATATGCTTATCGCAAAGTACATGTTTAAATCACCTCTCTCTTGGGTTCGAGATGTTTTAACTGATGCATAGAATACCTTGACCCTTTCTCTCTCTATATAAAAGAAGTACTAAATTACAACAAATGAGAGACATGTCCCTAAACTGTACTGTCCTTGAAGGTATTTGGATGTTTGACTTTAGAGTTAGTCATCATGTCTCACCTTCTCCACCCTAAATTGGAACAACACGTTTTCATGTCCCGGTTATTCATTGCACCAATATCAAACCTTAACCATCCAAATCCATGACGACCCTTAATGCTTGCAGTAACATTTTTTTTAAGTCGCACTGTGTTTTAAAGTCCCACGAGAAAGATACTTATATATAGTTGCAATGTAATACGTGTTGACTTCCTGCCATCCTGCAAGCACAAGATCAACACACTCATAATTCTTGTTCACAGTTTTATTATTTACTAATTTTAAACCATTATTATATAACTCACACAACAAACAAGAAAGTCAAAATAGAAGAAGACTTAAATATTTAAATATTTGACAAAGCACATTGATTATGAAGTATACATGCCACAACAGAACTCTTAGGCCACTGTGAGAGTCATCCACAACTCGTTCCACATTAGGAAAACCGATGCTTCAATTTCAAATTCTCATGAACTCTAAAATGGCATTATTCCATTGTTGAAAATAAGAAAAGAAAGGTAAAGAAGATGCATGCATGTAACTGAAAAGGCAAGCACCATTCATGCACAAGGAAAAGTCTTTTGTTTTGTGAAGATAAAAATGAAAGAAAAAGACTTGCAGTAAGGTCTGACTTTGGCTTGCTTTCTTGAGGTTGAGTGAGGAGCAAGTTCAATGGATATCCTGAAAATGGGTGACCCTCCATACTTGGGTGATTTGTGACCCTAGCTTATGACCACAAACTAAAACTTCAATTATCACTTTCTAAGAAATATCTAGAATGTGTTATATTAATTCAACTTCTAATGTGTGATGTCTCCATGGTGTTCCTCAAATGATGCTAATGGGAGGCAAACTAAAGTTAGCACCTAATGTTTGTATGCCACTACGCTCACTTCTTTCTTTGAAATGTCAACAATCTCATGCTGCTTATTTTTTCCTCCTTGCCCTACATGCTTTCTGAGTGATTCCTCAACAGAAGCATAAATAGTTCAATTTGACCTTTTTTTCGTCTTTTTTTTTTATTCATATGCTGTTGGAAATCCCCGAATACAGATAAAAAAAATTTCGTAGGTAATCAAACTTAACAAAAAAACCGAGTTTTAGAGAAATAAAAGCAAGTCTCTCTATGATGAACGAAATTGTTGTACCACAACTTGTTCTGGAATAATCTGAACTGAAAAATTCTTATAGACTCGTAAATATGAAAATTTAATTAAGAAAAAGATGACTTATGCATAGTTACATGAACATGGCTCAAGTACTGTGAGAATGAAGCCTGCTTCTGACAAAAAACAAAAAACAAAACAAAAGTCAAAGATTAGCGTCTGAGGCCTAATCATGGCACATTCTATGTAGGTGTTCTCATTCTGTTTAACTAGCTGCTGGTGGGGTAATTTAACAGTAATATGTAAACTCTACAGGTGGATCCGCATGAGGGTAGAATCCAAATGACCCAAGGTCCGCACAATTGAGATTCTACTCACATCTGTTTAAACCGATCGACATAACTAAAAATAAAAGTAAAATCGGTTAATTTTTCTTTATTAGATTCATTAATGACAAAAGATCCACAATAATCATATAAATTAGTACAGTTTTTAAAAGATTAGATACGCAATCATCTAATATCAAATACTGAATATGACTTGAATGTCAAAATGTCTTTTATAAATACCATCCGAGTCCGAACTAAGAAAAGAAGGAGTAAAAAAACAAAAATAACAATAATTTGTACAAGAAAAAAGAGTAAGATAGAGACCGACCAAACGAGAAGTGATTCAACTATTCTCTTAGTTTTCACACTATTTGATAACATAAACCATAAACTATAAACGATAATATATTATTCAATATGCTATTGGAGAGTAAGCATAATATATAACAAACTCTATGAATACTTCAATTGAAAGAATTTTGTATGCAAACTTTACATTATAACAAATTTTATTTTATAACGATGAGTTAGTTTTAAATAATATTTCTTAACAGATATCGATATTAAAATACTAACAAAAGTTTATCTTTTCTCAATTTTCTTACAGATATTTGAAGTTAAGCCTGAAGCAAATCAAACATAAAAAAGAACTCACGTTTAACTAATGTAGTTGGAGTTAGAAATTTAAAGGGAGACCCTCCATTGCATTTTATAAAGTGGATTGGTCTGTTTGCAATCTCTGACACGCACCAACCAGCAACTTTCCCAAACCTTGTTAAAAGTTCATCACGAGGGTGCCTTTTTAGGTTGATGCTTCCCAATTAGGCAGTGAAAGGAACAAGTCATGAAAATTGGAGGCGAATAGAAATTTTGGATGACCCTCCACATGTGAATTCACGTGGAGACGTGTGTCCAATTCCTCAACTCATTCCCACCTGCCATCAAAACATTCATTCATCCTTTCTCCACTTCTTACACTGCTTTTTGACCTTTTCAATTCCACTCACTTTGTATATAAGCAAACCATAGCGTAAGGTTGCAAAGTGCAAAACCACTCACCCCAAATTCATTCATTCCATTCTTAATCCCTTGCTTTCTGTTCTTTCAGCCTATTCTTACATGACAAGAAAAATAATGGCTACCATCACCTCAAATGTATACCTTAGCCCACAATACACTGTTCCCAAAGACTATCATCTACCTCATGGATGTGTAGTTGAGGAAATAGCAGGGCTTATTAGAGTTCACAAAGATGGATACGTGGAACGACCACAAGTTCTTCCATGTGTCACTGCTGGTACCATGAATCCAGAGGTGAATGTGACATCTCGAGACATGGTAATTGACAGTGCCACAAACACATGGGCACGTTTTTACGTTCCAATTTCCCAACACAAGTTGCCATTGCTGGTTTATTTTCACGGTGGAGGGTTTTGTGTTGGGTCAGCAGCATGGAGTTGCTACCATGATTTCCTCGCAAGGCTATCTGCCAAAGTGGGGTGTGTGATTATGTCAGTGAACTATCGATTGGCCCCAGAGAACCCTCTTCCAGCACCCTATGATGATGGAATAAAGGCCCTGATGTGGGCAAAGCAACAAGTGCTATATAAGGGTAGTGGTAGTGAATGGTGGAGAACAAAGTGTAACTTCTCTAGTGTGTTCTTAGGTGGGGACAGTGCTGGTGCTAACATAGCCTACAACGTTGTAGCTGCGTGTGATGGTGCTGCTTTAAGGCCTTTGAATCTGAAAGGTCTGATTTTGATACAACCCTTTTTCGGTGGGGAAGTAAGAACGGGTTCTGAGAAATGCATGGCTCAATCATCGGGTTCTGCTTTGAACTTGGCAGCATCTGACAGTTATTGGCGCTTGGCGTTACCTTGTGGTGCGAACCGTGACCATCCATGGTGCAACCCTTTGGTGAAAGGGAAGTTGGAGGAGTTGAAGGTGTTGCGTACCTTGGTGTGCGTCTCTGAGATGGATATATTGAAGGATAGGAACTTGGAGTTTTGTGAGACTTTGGTGAGAGCAGGGAAAAGGGTTGAATATGAGGTTTTCAGAGGTGTTGGACATGCGTTTCAGATTCTGAGTAAGTCTCAGTTATCCAAGAACAGAACTAAGGAAATGATGGCTCGTGTTAAGTCCTTCATGGTTCTCTGATTCTCTGTTTCACTGTTCTGCTCTCTCTGTATATATTGTAAATTTCTAAATCTTCAACAACTGTACAGTATAATGGAAACATTTCTCATAGGTAATGAATGAGGTTGTATATACACAGTTGTCCTCAATTTAGTTTCAACTTATGTAATTTATTTTATGTAAAAAATTAGATTAAATAACTTTATTATAAATTATTGGTATAGTTTTCTTTTTAGTTTAAGATGATTGGTGGAAATAATTAGATAAACCTTTTGTACTTGTTAAGTATGAATGTGAATTTATATAATGTTTGTCTTTATTTAGGGGTATTTATAAGTTGGATTTAGTTTTCTGATCATGTTGTACTCTATAAATATATCTTTGGTGGTATATTTTAACATAAGACAGAGTTCTTGTTTTTAGCTTCTTAAATTTGTTTTCTTCCTCTCTGTTTTCCTTTAGTACTAGCAGAAAGGTTGAGAGGTGATAAAAACTAAACTAAAATAAATAAATAATAAAATAAGAAGGAATTATACCAAAATTCTATAAATAAATAAAAAAAATACTTAAAGTATATTTAATAATTATAAGGTAAAAAAAAAGTAAAAGTTTAATCAAGTCAAAGTTTAACAATGAACACTATAATTAGGTGATATGCTTAGGTGATATGCTTAAAAGAAGAGTAATTTTTATCTGATAACTAAATGAATTGATTCTACCTTTTTTATCGAAATCCTTTGCAGACATACACACCTAAAAACAATCCTAAGTCAAGAAGTCGAGAGTTAAATATGACCTAGTGGACAATTGAAAATTCATATCCCGTATCTAAAAACTAACTCAAACCCAATCCAGTGATCTAATAGCCAAAAGTCTAAGATGGGTGAAAGTTCAAAATAAAAAAGAGAAAAAAAAGAAGGTTAATTGTTTTATATTCCTCTAAAAACACCTTTTATCTCTTTTCTTGTGCAAATAATTAGAGTTTACCAAGTTACTCTTTTTTCTCAAAATATAAACACAAAAAATGAAAATGGTTGTCATATTTGATAAGACAGATTCATAGCCTCATGCTGGCCTAATCTAAAACTTGTGAATAATTGAGAATGAGAATTTCCATTTGAGAGTGAAGCTTTCCACAAAGTAGGCACTGAAAGCGATGAATTCACAGAACTGGAGACACATTTGATAATTGTGATAACTCTCAACATGTGAATTCACGTGACGTGAGGCAACATTTCATAATCACTTGTGCTACACTTTTTCGCTTCACAAGACCTAAACTAAATGGTAGATCGTAAATCATTATCATTCTTTTTCAACCGTCAATTTTTACCCACTAATTTATTTTTTAAAAAATTGAAATTTTATGATAAATATGTTTTTATTGGATTTTTTTTATAGAAAATTAATATTTTAGAATTTTATAAAATAATAATTGACTTAAAATTTGGAAATTTTAAATTTTATCTTAAAAAGAAAGTTAGATCTTGAAAATTTTCATACTTTTTTAATGTCTGAACTTCACATTTTTTTATGAATCGGTTTGAATCGACGTATTGTTAGTTTGAATGAAGTTGAGACATCATTAATCAATTTTCATTTTCAAATTCTTTTTTCAACAAATATTAGTGTACCTAATTTTGAGTAGATGTCATCGTATTCTTTCATTGAAGTTTGAAGTGTTATTTTTTTCTTTCATATCTAGAGTTCAAATAATAATTTTCGCTTAGCATTGAATATTTTTGTATACAACACTTTATTCAAATAAAAATTTAAATTTAACAAATTTGAATCACCCCCCAATAAATTATTTGAAAAATTAAATAATTTAAAACAATAACGGTTAAATGTAGTATGTTTAAAATTTCTATAAATTGTAAAATTTCATATCCAAACATTATAGAAACTGTGATATGAATCATTTTTAAATTTCAATTTTTTATAATAATTTTATATGACTCAAACAAACAAAAATTCGTGAAAATATTCCTGTTCCTATAGAACAAAAATTCAGAAATTATTATAGCGAGAAAGTTTGTAGTTAATTATCAATTCCAGTTTATTTAGAAAGAATAATTTCAACTACTCTCAGAAAACTAATCAAGGAAAATAAATCCCAGGCAAAGATCCTTAGTTAGCACATGTTTCGAATTATACTTAATATTACGTAAAATGTATGTAATTAAAAATCTAGATTGGTTTATTTTCAAATCTTTTATAGATAGTTATTAACTATTCTTGCACTTGTGATGCGTTTGTTTTGACTACTTTTTCAGTAACAGATTCATTGTAGGGTAAGGGTGGATCCTGCATCCCACTTAAATGTTTTTTAATACAGTAATAAAAAAAAAAACCGTTTCTTAAGATGGTTAAGTCATCAAAATAAAATTAATGAACAGATTCTGGGTTAAGTCTTCTTTTTTGGTAAATTGAGCTAAGTCTTTGTGCTTACCTGCTTCTCGTCTGATACTATTTTTTAAAAAATTTAATTTCTTTTTGACAACTTTAAAATGTTTGGAGTCCTTTTGAATTTCACATGATTAAATTAACACAACGATTAAATGTTTAAAACGGTACGAGTACTATGAAACAAATAAAAAGAATCCATATTCCATGAGAGCCAGTGATTAAAAATATTAAAAATAAAAAGAGCCGAAAGAAAAAAGGTTCGAGCCATTTAGCCACTGATGTGTGCTTGGATAATGTTTGACATATGCAATTCATTGCCTAGAATTACAACAAGGGGCAACAACAAAGAATGTATGAAGAATACAATCAAGAAAAAACACAAAAAAAATTATGGAAATTAGCATATAATGGAAACTAAATAACATAAATAGTCAATCACTGGTTACTCAAATAATTAACACATTCAGCTATGACTGAAAAGCGCTAAACATAACTATGCAGTGTTACTTGTGATAGTTGGAAATATTACATCTCTTGACGTTTTCAACCTAAATGCGTGTTGAACCATTTCTGTCTAGCTAGACATCATGACATGATCAATTGCCTGTAGTGCTTGGTTAGAGAAAAATCGCACATCAACATCAGGATCCTCACTGAGCTCAACCAGGCATGGACGGATAGTCTTCTCCACCACCTGAATGAAAATGATGTTCGCAGTAAGAGTCGAGGACAAACAAAGATGAACAGAGGATGGAAAACACGAGTATGATACTTACAGACTGATCAACGATGGGGAAGATGGACTCTAATACCTTTGCCACATTGAACTTTATGTTGGGCACTCTATAAGGGACAAAATGGAAACAAATAGAAATCAGAACAACTGCATTGACACGTCCACTATGGTATATACCCAGCATTCAAAAGGTAAAACAAAATACCGGTCTTTTGAAGCAGTAACAACCACCGGTAACAAGTTTGAACATGTGATTTCAGGCCCCATTACAGGAGCAAGCAGAGAGATAGCACGAAGAATAGTCATCCGATACAAATAGTGTGGATTGCTGCTCATATCCAAAACCTGTTCCAAACATTCCATACTGACACTACTGAAGTTGCATTTGAGAAAATAGAGAAGGTAATAGCATATTGAAAACAAACATTTCAATGAAAGCTTTCTTCAGACCCCAAATAGGACCTAAAAAGCCCAGAAGACAACCTTACAGTGGAAATTCTAAAAGGACTGGACCAAAGTCAGGAGAGAGACAATGCCTAAACCGGGAAAACAACAAAAAAGCCAAATATATTAATTGTTCAACAAACCGGGAAAATTTTGCATCCTGTCCCCAACTCCACTTCCAATGATGACAACATGAGCAAGTTTTGTATTTCAGGAATCCAATGATGACACGTGAGAAAGTTTTGTATTTCAGGAATCCAATTGAAGACGAGCAAGGTCATCCATTTCTAATGATATTGCTACAGTGTTTTCTAAAATTTCATTTTGTAAGCAAAGAAATGAAACCAAATCAAATTAAGAAAGGTATATAAGTCAATTGCCACCAGAACGAGCATAAGGACATGCACACATACACATACAAAGACAAACTAATATTTTGACATATATTGGTGTCTCATGCCATTAACAACAAATTAAGCAAATAGATCTACCTGAGGTATTATGTGCTGCATAGCCCAATCAGGACCAAATTCTTCAGCAAGGCGTTTCAAGTTGTTAGCAGCTGCTTCACGAATTGAATGAACCTATAATAACTAAGTCGGTTAACAAAAATAGTCATGTTTAAGCTTCCCAAAATGCACACACCAGCAAGGAAATGAGCACAAACCTTATCCTGCAGCCATTGCATGCAAAGAGCACCAAGCTTGTCATCAAAAAACCCAACCCCCAATTGACTTGCCAATAAGGGTATATATTCTATAATTGCAAGTCGGACCCTCCAATGCCTATCCTCAGCAAGCTCAACAATGGCTGGTAACAAAGATTGAGATAACAG
>Ga0123342_1001220_pt1 | contig 43139 bp, 22 predicted proteins | sample Turbeawhitnodule_FD_89960 | JGI IMG/M metagenome (GOLD analysis project Ga0123342, IMG submission 89960) | Root nodule microbial communities of legume samples collected from Mexico - Turtle bean Mexico white nodule | ecosystem: Host-associated > Plants > Roots > Nodule | place: Mexico: Nepantla...
CAACAACTGCATTCCCATATTGGTTTGCAAGCAAACATCACCAATACCAATTACCTTAGACACACCATCATTACCCATCTTCAACACTCCAAAATCACTAGAAGTGTAAGATGTGAAGAACTCTTTTCTTGGTGTAACATGCAATGTAACACGACTGTCAATTATCCACATGCTCTCATATGTTAGAAGATTAACTGAATCATGGTCACGGAGAATAATAAGATCATCATCACAAATAGCAGTAGTAACACCATCATCATTGTCATGATGTTTCTCCTTCTGCTTCCCTTTCTTATCCTTGTTCTCCTTTTTCCAAAGAAAACAATTTCTCTAAATGTGTCATGTTTTGTGACAATAATGACACTCCACATTTTTGTATCTAGACTTGGACTTACTTTTGTTGTTCTGTTTACTCCTTTCGGTTCCTTTTTATGACTTCTCCCCCTATTTTCAGTAACAAGTACCTCAGAATGAGATGAAGTACCACAAGTCTTCCTTCTCATCTCCTCATTAAGAACACTACTCTTAACATTTTTCAAGGAGACAACACCATCAGAAGATGAGTTTGTAATTGAAATCTGAAATGTTTCCCAAGAATCTGGTAGAGTATTCAGTAGCCATAATCCCAACACTTCATCAAATTTGATGCCCATTTGGGACAATTGATCCCGGAGCCCTTGAAAATCATTTAAGTGATCTGAAATAGAAATCCCCCTCCTTGTACCTCAAATTCATCAAGGAATTCAACAAATATAATTTATTGTTTCTTGTACTAGAAGCATACAAAGTCTCAATCTTCTTCCATAATGATTTTGCTTTTTCCTCATTAGCAATGTGATTATAAACATTGTCTTTAACATACTGACGAATAAAACCACAAACCTGTTGATGCTCAAACTTCCATTCCTCACCAGTCTTGTCTTCTGGCTTTTCAGTAGATAACACAGGAAGATGCAATTTCTTCACAAATAACAGATCCTTCATTTCTCCCTTCCATAAGTGATAGTTAGTGTCATTCAAACAGACCATCTTATTTGTATTTGCCTCCATCATTCAAGCAATCAAATAGCTCCAACCATGGAGCTCTAATACCACTATGATGGGAAATTCAACACAATAAAAATAATATCTCAACAAGAGCAATAAGCAACGGATAATAATTTCCCCCAACTTGCAAGAATCTGTGAGGAACAATAACAAATAATGGCAGCAACAAAAACACACTTCAGGAAGACACAAAATTTTAACGTGGAAAACCTTCTTAATCTCATAAGTAAAAACCACGGGTACAAGTCAGTTAATCAAACTCCACTATGATCAAAGTTATGGTTACAAGAGAGTCTCAAATCACAGCACAAATTGTGCTCAATAAACCAAATAACAATACAACAATGAAACAAATAACAAGAAACCTGAAAAAAATCTCTTGACGACTGTCACTCTGTTCGAAAAAATCTTAAAGGTTAATATTGGACTGGATCTCCACATAGAAAATGAGTCCAACCCAACATACATCTCAAGAAATGAAGAATTATTTATTCTACTTATAAATTAGACCTTTAGACCTTTGAAGTAAAAATCAAAGAGGGATGTATAATGTTCTTAACAAAGGGAGAAAGAAACAATATCCATCAGAGTTTTTAGCCTTTACAAATTGAGAGGATGACCTACACAACTAAAAAAATAATAATAATTTCACTCCATCATTTATGTCATATTGTATTTCAAATGAAATTTCATGTGTTCAATCCTTTATATTAAATCATTTATATTTATTGAATGCAGTCAAAGACAATCTAAGATAAGATAACATAATGAATTATCTTAAATAAAATTGAAATCACATTGAAAAAATAAAAACTGAAAAATAAAATTAATTTTTAACCACTTATATAAGACCTTTAGTGATATTAAAACAAAATATAAATAATTAATAATAATTATTATATAAACTTTTAATTTCATAAATGGTGTGCGTCCTTTTACTTTTCATAATAAACTGTCATATCTTTCATTGTTAGCAATAAAGTTTCACTTTATCCACTTCCTAATTTTTCTTACAATGTTTTTATTATTTTGTTTTACCATTTTTAATCAGATAAGTTTTTATTCTGCATTAGCTAAATCTCCAAAATATTAACATAATTAATCGAATAATCACATAAGAGTTTCAGTCAATCTTTTTTTCTTATCAAGAACTTTTAAGTTAAACCAAATCAATTAAAAATCTATAACACGTCACAAGTCTTAACTAATATTCTCTTCATATTATAGTTTCTGATTGAACTTCCTCAGATAATTCTTATTATTTTATCCACCAACAACTATGTTTCAAGTTTTTATTTTTTATAATTGTAAGAGTTGACACAAATCTTAACAGCTTCACCACATTAGTTTGCTACGGCAAGTTCATTGAAATTTTGCCACCTCAATTATTGAACTTCAGGATAGAATAGGGTATCGTCGATTTGAAGGAAAACCATGCCACAAATAGATTAAAAATTTGATTTATGTGTCATAAAAAAATACCTAATATTTTAATGGAGTGATATTCTACCACAAAATAGATTTAATAAAATATTGTATGAATCAATTTCTAAAATTAATATAAATTTTAAATATACTAAAATAAATGCAGTAAAATCATTGTTATTATCATGACTATATTTTTATATTTACTATTATCGCTGTTACTGTTATAATTATATGGTTAAAATTAGTATGTCCATGTTTTCAATCTTAACAAAAATATGGGAGTTAATTAGTATTAGAAATGAATCTGACCTAACTCACTTTAAAACTAAAACTAATTCAAAAGTATAGATAACCTAATATTAAGATTGGATAAACTTTGATATTATAATAGAAATGAACCACTCTTAAAAGCTACCTTAAAAAATAATGATTTGTCAAGGCCTTAGAGAAGAATATTCTAAGTATTTTTCCTTCAAATGTTAAATGAAATACTGTAATGATTAGTTAATGGGCTGGCAAAAGACTGCTTTGGATGTTTGTATGGACTTGGACTCAAATATGGGCCTAGACTAGCTTTAGCTTATTATAATTGGGCTTTTATTATTACGCCCCCATGGTTTCAAGCTGCAACCCCATACGGGTGGTGAAATGATAAAATCGGCCCTAGTCAGATTTACAAAATAAAACTACTTTTTATTTTCACTTCATCTTCTTCCTCTCGCTGTGCATCCCAATAGGCTGCACCTCCTTTAGTTTGTGTATGAGAGTCTCTGTTGGAACAATTTTCCACTGCCAAGAATAATTTCTGACACCGTTGTCCCATCATGCTGCTTGAAGAAACTAGTTTTGTTATTGTTGCTACATGTTTATTCTAGATTTGGTGATATGGGAAGTTTCCATATTACACAATTTAAATTTTGTTTACATTTTAGAATGGAAGTGTATTCTAGAATGTATTATCATAATCCAAAATTCACTTATAAATTTGAAAATACATTTTGAATTCAACAATTGAAATATATTATATATTTCAGATTATGCAATGTGAAATGCGAAATGTATTTCTAGATTAAAAAATAGAGTTTGGTTTTTTCATTCCAAAATATATTAATACATTATAGATTACGTAATCCATAATATATTTCTGATAAAAATACATTTTGAATTATTAATTATAGAATGTATTTATTTTTTCAAAAAATAAGTTTTATTAATAACTAAATTATTTGGAAAGACAATTATGGCTAAGACAATAGTTGACACATCTTAAGGAGATGCTAGACAAAGATTAAAAATGTTAATCTACAAAAGATATCATGAAAAATTTGTGAATGACAATGGTGATGATGCGATGTATGAAGTTGCAAAAGGACATGATGAGCATGAATGATTCCTTGGTGGACTTTCCGGTACCTCTGTACAAACGAGTTTTGTTGGTCACATTGCCTTAAGATTATGGGAGGATGAGGTAAGAAATAAAAACTTTACTTAATAATTTCATATTTGGTCATGTGATATTATTTATAATTAGAAACACTAATATAACTTTTTTAGGATCAATGAGAATTGAAGTTGTTCTCCTATGCCTACAAGTTAAGTAAACTTGGAATCCCTCCCAGATTAAGAATGTGGTGTTTAACATCGGATTGTTGTTGTATTGCAACATTAACTATGATACCATTGGTAAGGAGTTTATTTTAGCCTTTGTGGAAATGTGACACCTGGACACTAACACTTTCCACCTTCCTATTGGTGAGATGTGATAGAAGCCTTGTGGATGAATCTTCTTCAAGTGATGGAAGAAGGTTGTGGAAGCCTTGGAGGAATGAAGTGAAATTCCAAATTGAAGTAGTAAGGGATATGTTTCCTAAGAGAGGTTAGGCCAACTCTAGGAGGAAGAAGGCTAGGTTGGTCGAATTTAGAGAGGGCTACCTGATGACTTTTTTTTACGACAAGTGTACCGTGTCAGAAGTAATAATTTGTCCCTAAGGACGAATATCGAATCCAAAATGAACTATTGAGTTATAAAGAATAAGATTCACTAAAAAGAAAACAAAATAATAACATTTATTGGAAGTTTGTTATGAGTGATTGCAAGAATTATAAAGAAAGTAAAGTAAAGAGTCTCTTGGTTCAATTGTGAAAATTGGGATTGGGGTTCATTATTCTTACTCCTTTGTATTTCATAAACATAATAATATTCTATTCTTTAATTGATGTTGATGTCCATATAAAATTAATTTGTATCGATTTCTCGCATATAAAATTATTAAGAGCGTCTCCTAAATATCAATTGCTTGCATGTTTATAAAAGTTCTTTATCATTACGATTAGATGTTGATAGCAATTAACATTTCAAATATATTCCTAGCATTCAAATATGTTAAGCATTATCATTTAGATTAGAAATCAAGAAGTACTTTTCAATCAAATCTAAGGATCAAAATCATGGTAAACAAGCCTTATGAATAAAATGACAATACTAATCATCAATCAAGAATAAAATATTATATTTAAATATCACCTAAAAAGAGTTTGAACAAAATACCCCAATCCCAAAGGGTATAATTAGTCACTCATGTTGGCCATTACAAGCATGGCAAACAAGAAAAAAAGATCTAGGATGTTTCTCCTTGACGGTTGTCTCCTCTAGGGTTTTCTATCACCTTTTATTCTCCCAATTGATGTTTAGGGTTGTGCTTCATGCGTCATATTTAACCTAGTTGGGCTTAGGCTAAGTGACTTCTCGCTTGGGCTTGCTTGGGCGAGTTGAGCGAAAACAGACCCAATGTCTCTAGATTGATCTTGCATGGGCGTGACTGAGCTTGCTTGGGCGAGATCCTCTGGTAACTTCTGGCTTAGGTGAGTTTTGGAGAGTGTTTGAAGCATTCCAACTTTCTATTTTTATCTTGTATATTTTCCTTTTGCCCTTTTATCTCCATTTTACCCTAGAATCCTGAAATTAACATAAATTTGGGATTAAATCGTTATTAATCATATTATAATCACAAAATATGTAAAAAGGTTTAAATTGCTAAGTTAGGGGTTATATTATAGTTATTTTATCAATAAATATCCATAAGTGTTTGTATTTTAATATGAAATATTATTAAAATATGACACTTATCACTAACCTAGGGAGACTTCAAGGATAATTAGAGTGCCATAATGGGCAACATTTCACTACTCATTCCAAAGTATCCATTATATCAAGGGTTCTATTTATAAGAACCATGGTTGACCATTTGGAGAAGAAAAGAATAGGGAAATTCAAATTTGAATCCCTTGAAAAGTGGCCCATATAATGGATCAAATGTCATTTTTCCACTCATGTTTTCCACTTTTGAGCATGCTCAAAATGCTTCTTGCATGCACCTTCTCCTTTTTAGAACCATCCTAGGTTTCTTAAGCCTTAAAAGCCCAATTGAAATCCTAGTTAGGTTATTGTAACCCTAATCTAATCTTAGTCTACTCAGGGTCCAAATACAAGCACCACTATAAGGTACATCATGTAGCCTATTAATTTCTTTTATGTACAAATGAACTATTTTTTTAAGAAAAATATAATGTTAATAGGTAGAAAGTGAGCATATTTTGTTAATTTGTCCACAATTACTCAAATTGCATGATGACCAAACGTAGTCCTTGTTAAACCTGTCAAAAAATCTATGGATATGCTTTCCCGTTTCCATTATCAAACATCTAAGGATCGTAGTTCCCCATAAGGCATTCTCTGTTCTACATTTATTTTATGACATATTAAACAACATGCAACAAATTCTACCACCGTCTTCTTCATTCCGAACCACCAAAATATTTTCTTCAAGTCTTAATACATCTTCGTAGCATTTGGATGAGTACTTAAGTTACTCTTATGAACTTCCTCCATTATATTCTTCTACAAGTGATGACTACTTTACGAAAAGTGCACCGCATTGTTAGAAGTAATAATTTATCCCTAAGGACGGATATCGAACTTAGAATGAACAGTTGAATAACCAAGTATAAGATCCACTAAATAGAAAACAAAATAATAAAGTTTGTTGGGAGTTTGTTATGATTGCAATGATTAAAAAGAAAAGAAGTCAAATAGTTTGTTGCTTCAATTGGAAAAATTGGGATTGAGATTCATCCTTCTTACTCTTTTGTATTTTGTTAACAAGGTAATATTCTATCATTTGATTGATATTGATGCCCGTATAAAAATTGTTTATATCGATTCCTCAAATATAAAATTATTAAGAGAGTATCCTAAATATCGATTCGTTGCATATTTATAAAAACTTCTTATCATTACAATTAGACATTGATAGCAATTAACATTTCAAATCTATTCCTAGCATTCAAATATGTTAAGAATTATCATTTGGGTAACTTAGAAGTACTTTCCAGTCAAATCTAAGGATCTATATCATAGAAACAAGCATTACAAATAAAATGACAATACCAATCATCAATCAAGAACAAAATATTATATTTAAATATCACTTCAGTACATAAGAGTTTTAACATATTACTCCCAATCCCAAAGGATATAATTGGTCACTAATGTTGGCTATTACAAGCATGGAGAGCAGGAAAAGAAGATCCAAGATGTTTCTCCTTGATGACTACCTCTTCTAAGGTTTCTAACATCTTCTATTCTCCCAATTGGATTCCAATCCACTTAATGATTATTTTTAGGGTTGTTCCTCAAGCCTCATATTTAACCTAGTTAGGTTTGGACTAAGTGACTTATTGCCTAGGCGTTATTGGACTCGCCTAAGTGAGTTGCACGAAAAAAAAGACCCAACGTCATTGGAGTGATCTCGCTTGGGCGAGATTGGGCTCGCTTAGGCAAGATTCTCTAGAGTGTGTGGCTTAAGCGTGTTAGAATTAGATGCCTTAAACAAAAGGGGGGGGGGGGAATTGTTTTTAAAAGATTTTCACAAATATTGAAGGTAGAGTGAAAAGGTATGAAGAATCAATCAAGTTAAAAATTTGTTCAACCAATAGAAAATTGTTTTAAGTTTGATTCCAGAAAATCAACCAGTTGTTTTCACGAAACAACTAGTTATTTATACCAATAAATTTGAAAAACAATGTTAAAAGAGTTTAATGAGTGTAGGAATAGAAAACATCACGCAAGATGTTTATAATGGTTCACTCTTAACCAAGAGCTACATCCAGTCCTCAGCTAACCACTGAGAATTCACTATGTAATCAAACCTAATTACAAACCACACACCAAAAGTGATGATCTTGAACCCTTCAAGAACACACACCACTTTTGGCAAACCACACAGTTTCCAGAAACACCTTCTGAAACTGCACCACACCAGAACGCAAAAAATTACAATGTTCAAGGAAGAAGGGAACATAATACACCTGGGTAAATCAAAGCTTAAAGTTCAGAAGTACAAGACCCAATTCTATTCCTCACTTGAGATGATCCAAAAGCTCTTTGAAATCTTGAAAAAAAAATTGGTTAATCTTTCTTTCTTAGTTAATGCCAAGGAGCATATAACAACCTTTTTATACTCCAATCAAATGGTCAAAGCAGTTAAATAAAGAATCAAAAAGTTGGTGGAATCATTTAAAACAGATTAAAACCAATTAACAAAATTTTGTTAAGGTTTTCAGAAAAACAACTAGTTGAATTATCGAAACAACTAGTTGAATTCTCGAAACAACCGATTGAATCAGTTTGAATTCAAATTCAAAACAAAGTAAAGCTTTTCAAACTCATTTTAAAATCCACTAAGTGTCAAACAATCGGTTGAATCGACATTTCAACAGGTTGAAATTTTACACTCTTTAGAAAACTCATACTTTCAAAAAGATTAAGATTCAATTAACCTTGGATCATCTTAAAGAGTGGATTAACAATTCAAAGACTAGTAGAGACACATAGAAAACCAGCAGCAAAGTCTTCAAGCATTCCTCTTGGATTTGGAGACAACAAAACACATTGTTCAACAATCTCCCCCTATTTGATGAAGACAAATCTATGGTTTGCTTGTGTTGTAGTATTTGAATTTGATAGACCCTACAAAACAGAATCTGTGCATATACAAAGCATACATAGTAGCAGGATAAACCAGACTTAAAAGGACACACACAAATTTGCACAACATAGGCAGAAAAGAGAATCAAGAATACCCAACTCATTTCTTAAGAAGAAAAACCTTTCCCTAGGTAGTGGCTTAGTGAAGATATATGCAAGTTGCTTATCAATTTCAATAAACTGAATTTCACAATCCTCATTGCTCACATGATCCCTTATAAAGTGGTGGCGAATCTCAATGTGCTTAGTCCTTGAATATTTAATCTGATTTTTAGTGAGGTTGATAGCACTTGTGTTATCACAAAGCAAAGGCACCTTGTTGACCATCAAGCGAAAGTTTTCTAGTTGTTGTTTGATCCAAAGAATTTGTACCCAACAACTACCAGCAGCTATATACTCAGCTTCTGTAGTTGAGAGAGCCACACAAGCTTGCTTCTTGCTATGCAAGATATGATTGCTCCAAGAAGATGGCATGTGTCACTTGTGCTATTTCTATCCAACTTGCACTCTGCAAAATCAAAATCAGAATATCGAACCAAATTTATAGAAGAGTGAGAGGGATACCATAAACCAACACTGGTTGTGCCTTTGAGGTATTTTAGAAATCGTTTGACAGCTTTGAAGTGGGATTCTTTTGAATTTGATTGAAATCTAGCACATAGGAAAACTGCAAACATGATGTCAGGCCTGCTAGTAGTGAGATAAAGCAAGAAACCAACCAATTCTCTGAATTTTGTTTGATCCACTACTATTCTAGCCAAGTCAGCATCCATGTAGCAATTTGTTGACATTGGTGTGGATGCCTCTTTGCAGTTTTTCATCTCAAAATTCTTGAGAATCTCCTTGCAGTACTTAGTTTGGCTTAGGAAGATGTCATCTTTTAATTGCTTGACCTACAACCTTAAGAAGAAGGATAACTCTCCCATCATAGACATTTCAAACTCCCCTTGCATAGCTACAACAAATTCCTCACATAAGCAATCATTAGTAGCACTAAATATGATATCATCAACATAAATTTGAACCAAGATGATGGTAGATTTTGACTTTTTAATAAAAAGAGTCTTATCAATTTTGCCTCTCTCATAGCCATGAGATAAGAGAAAATTGTTAAGCCTCTCATACCACTGTCTTAGGGCTTGCTTAAGCCCATACAAGGCCTTTTTCATCTTGTACACATGATTATGATGTTTTCCACTGAAAGATTTATAAAAAAATCTCCATTTTCTTGAGAAGATCATCCTGGTGCAGAATTTCAACAGGTTATTTCGCAGAATCAACCAGTTGTTTTTATGGATAGGATTCCAGCTTCTACAGAATGGTGGTCTGGTCATCTTCTTCTGCATAACTCTTCATAGATTCTTGTTCTGTATGGTTAGTTTCACCAAAGACAACATGAATAGACTCTTCCATAGTCATAAGTCTTTTGTTATTCTTTATAAGCATGACTAGTTAAGGAATAACCAAGAAAGATATCATTATCCGCTTTTTATCAAACTTGAGTTTGGGTAAACCTACCACAAGATCTCTTGAAATCAATTTATTTAGATGATCATGTGGATGTGTGTTATCCTTCTATGTCATAACCATGATTCCTCGTGTTTGGTTAGAAGGTAACCAATAGATGTAGAATGTGAGATATCAAGTAAATAAACGTTGTTGATTCTTTTACCAAGCAACAAAACTTCTTATGATTTGGGAAAGCTTATCTCACATGTGTTGGGCTTGAAGGTTATTTGATAACCTTTGTCACACAACTAGCTTATGCTTAGGAGGTTATGCTTTAGACCTTCCACAAATAGCACATCATTGATCAAGAAGGTGTTCTTGTCTCCAATGGTTCATCTTTCGAGAATTTTCCCTTTGTTGTTGTCCCCATAAGTCACATGACCTTCTTGCTTAAGGAAAATATTGAAAAACTTGCTTTTATCCCCTGTCATGTGCTTAGAACAGCCACTGTCCAGGTACCTCAAGTGCTTATTTGCCAAAGAACCCTGCAAGAAACAAGATCAAGGAGCAAGATTTGGTCCCCTTACGAATTTGGGTCCAATGATGTTAGTAGGAACCTTAGGAACCCATTTCAAATTACCTTTGGGAATAGAAAACCTTCTTACTCTGCATAATCTAACAGTGTGACTCATTTTTATGCAGTAAAAGAACTTTTCAACCAGTTGTTTCGACAAAACAATAGGTTGTTTTTCAAAGAAACTTGAAAAAGGTTTTGAAACCGGTTTGTTCTTGCTTTTTGGATTAAACCCAACCCAGCCTTTCCAAAAACATAGTTTTGAGAAACAAGAACAATTTCAAGATTGGATTGGCCTTTGGAAAACTTGTCCACAATTTTTAAAAGATAATGAACTTTCTTTTGCAGAGATTCACAATTTTCACAAAAGCTAGAATCAACACACTTGCAAGAAGAGTTTTGATAAATTATTTCCAAAGTTTCAAAATCAGTTTTTGAATGGCTCAACTATTCTTCCAAGGTCTTGACTCTATTTTCCAACAAGTTGTTTAACCCTTTCGACTGGTTATTCAAAAGGGCCAGCGTAGTAGCTTCCTTATGAGTTTCTTTGAAGGCATCAAGAAGTTGGCTATAATTTTCAAAATTAATAGAAGTGCTTGAAGTTACACTGCTTGATATAGATTCTTCCTTCGCCATCAAACACAGATTGACTTCTTCATCTTCCTTAGATGATGAACTTGAGGATGAATCATCATTGTATGCTCTTCTTGATTTTCCTTTCTTCTCATGCTTCTTGTAACCCCTTTTTCTCTTTGCTCACATTGCTTGGACATCCAAACTTGATGTGACCCTGTTTACCACATCCAAAACAAGTATAGTTTGTATAATTAAATTGATTAACATTCTTGCTATTGTACCTGTTTGATGGCTGATTTTTATCTTTGTTGTTCTTCTTCAAGAACTTGTCAAATTTCCCTGTGAGCAAGTTGAGCGTTTCACCATCATTGCATTCACTTGAGTCATGACAATCCTTATGACCAGTAGCTATATGCTTTTCTTCATTTTCTTGGTCATTAAGTCGGTTCATCTCAAGCTCATGTTCCCTTAGCTTACCAAACAAGGATGTTGTGGTCAATGTTGTCAAATTCTTGGATTCAAAAATTATAGTGACCTTTGGTTGCCAAGATCTATCCAAGCATTTGAGGATCTTGATGTTCAGTTCCTCCCTTTCAAAGATCTTGCCAAGGCTGATGAGATGATTCACTATGTGGGTGAATCTTTTCTGCACATCCGAGATTGTTTCCCCTTGAGCATTTTAAACATTTCATACTCTTGAATCAGAGCATGCTTCCTTGCTCTCTTCACATTAGTGGTGCCTACATGGGTAACCTCAAGGATGTCCATCATCTATTTTCCAGAAGTACATTGTAAGAATTTGAAAAACTCATCTGAATTTAAAGCAGAAGTGATGATGTTTTTAAGGCCTTTCAGTCCACTATGACCAAGGTTTTTCAATGAAAACATCATCCTTTTCAAATTTAGGAACAAAAGGCCTATTTACAATAACATCCCAGATTCCTCTATCATTCGATTCAACAAAGATTTCCATTCTAACCTTCCAAAATTGATAGTTCAGTCCACAAAACAAAGGTGACCTGTTTATTGAAGCATCCTCCCTAAAGGGTAGTTTTTCAGCTATTTTAAAAAGGTTTTAGAATTGAAAACTTGAATGACTTTCAAGAATTCAGCTCCTAATGCCAATTGTTAGAATTAGAGGCCTTAAACAAGATGGGGGGAGGGAGGGGAGGGTGAATTGTTTTTGAAAGATTTTTGCAAGTATTGAAGGTAGAGTGAAAAGTTATGAAGAATCAATCAAATTAAAAATTTGTTCAACCAATAGAAAACTGTTTTAAGTTTGATTCCAGAAAATCAACCAGTAATCAAACCTAGATTACAAACCACACACCAAAAGTGATGATCTTGAACCCTTCAAGAACACACACCACTTTTGGCAAACCACAAAGTTTCCAGAAACACCTTCTGAAACGACACCACACCAAAACACACAAAAATACAATGTTCAAGGAAGAAGGGAACATAGTACACCTAGGTAAATCAAAGCTTAAAGTTCATAAGTACAAGACCCAAAACTATTCCACACTTGAGATGATCCAAAACCTCTTAGAATCATTTAAAATAGATTAAAACCACTTAACAAAATTCTGTTAAGATTTTCAAAAAAACAACGAGTTGAATTCTCGAAACAACAGGTTGAATCAGTTTGACAGCAAAGTCAAAACAAAGTCAAGCTTTTCAAACTCATTTTAAAAGCCACTAAGTGTCAAACAATCGGTTGAATCGACATTTCAACAGGTTGAAATTTCACACTCTTTAGAAAACTCATATTTTCAAAAAGATTAAGATTCAATTAACCTTGGATCATCTTAAAGAGTGGATTAACAATTCAAAGGCTACTAGACACACACAGAAAACCAACAACAAAGTCTTCAAGCATTCCTCTTGGATTTGGGGACATCAAAGCACCTTGTTCAACAAAGGGAGTTTGGGCGAGCTTGGGTGAGTGTTAGTGCGTTCCAACTTTCCTTTTTTAGATTTGTATATTTTCATTTTGCCCTTTCATCTCCATATTCCCTAGAATCTTGAAATTAACACAAATTTGGGAATAAATTGTTCTTATTCAAATTAAAATCACAAAATATGTAAAAATGTTTAAATTCATAAATTAGGGGTTATTTTATCAATTAATATCCATAAATGCTTGTATTTTAATATGAAATATTATTGAAATTTGGCACTTATCAACAAGTATGCAAATTCTATCTCTAAATTTGATAATTCTATTAGAACCCTTGTGGAATTCAAATTCCTTTCCTTTTATCCCGACTGTCAACTTTTCTTGCAAAAATTAATCGCTTTTTTGAGCTCCCTTTTTTTCTTCCAATAATCCACATGAGATTTTTAACATTCATAAGCATAAACTATAAATCTTAGTTATACACCTAAGTTAAAGTATCTAATTAATTCCTTCACAATCATCGTAGATGCATGTATAGATTTTTAACATGTAGCATTTATCACTATATTTGTTTTCCCAAGGTGATACTGCAATTTAAAGTCATAACCTTAAGAAATTCCATCAATCTACTATGTTTCTTGTTTTGTTCACTTTTTTTATTTTATTGAAAAGGTACTTTAAACTTTTATGATCATTGAAAACTTCAAACCTTACCACATATAAGTAATGTCTTCATATTTTCAATACAAGCACCACTACACCTAATTCTAAATCATGTGTAGGACAATTAACTTCTTGTTGTTTGAGTTGTCGTGAATCATAAACTACCACTTTTCCTTCATACATTAGTACACATCCTAATCCTTGTCCAAAGACATCACAATATACCTCAAAATTTTTGGTATGGGAAGGAAGAACTAAAACAGGTACAAATGTTAATTTTTTTCTTCAACTCTTGAAAACCAAACTCACATGTTTCATTCCATTTAAAAGGTTGACCCTTACATGTTATCTTAGTGAAATGCAATGATAATTTAGAAAATCTTTCAATGATCGTATCTTGTCCTAAATGTTGTCTTTTGAATATCTTTCGCCTTAACTCAAATTTGATGATTACCTGACCTTATGTCAATTTTGGAATATACCACAAGAACTCTCAGTTGATCCATCAAATCATTGATCATTAGAAGATGATATGTATTCTTAATGGTGATTTTATTAAGTTGATGGTAATCAATATACAACCTCATAGTGTCATCCTTTTTCTTAACTAACAACATTGGAGCTACCTAAAGAGAAACACTAGTTCTCATGAATTGTTTGTCCAATAGTTTCTCTATTTATTTTTCTAATCTACTATTTATAGATGTGACATCCTATAGGGCTATAAACACATGTCATGATCCTAGTACCAAGTTTATCATAAATTCTATTGCTCTTTGTGGAGGTAATTCAGGAACATCTTTAGAGAAAAAAAATCAAGGTACTAACAAACAAGAGGAAACTTACTAATGTATGAAAATTTATTGACTTTTGAATAAGTTATGCTTTGTTTGTTTGGATTGGGGAGTGGAAAATTAAAGGTGTGAGGATTGAGAAAAAAGTGCGAATAAAGTTTGGTGTATTTCGATTGAAGTACGTTAAAGTGGGTATGAGAAAAATTTATTGAAAAATGTGATGGTTGTGAGAGTATTTTAAATTATTTTTAAAGGTATAATGTTTGAATAATGAAATATGAAGTATTTTTGTGTAGATTTGATTTAATTAAAATTTTATAAATTATTCCCAGTACAGTTGAATAATTATTTTAAAAAAATATATAACTTCCTCATCATTTTCACAAATTTATTCTTATATTTTAAAAAATAATTAGTTTAATTTTTATTTTGTATAATTAGAAATAATATTATTATATAAATTTATTTATTTTATATAAATAACTATTTTATTATTATTAATTATATTATTAAATATTTGATCTAAATAAAATAAAATAAAATAAAAATATTATTTAATTATTATTAATTTATATTTATTATCATCATTTTAAAAATTAATTTTAATTAATATAATTATTTTATAAATTAATTTTAAATATTATTGTTATTTTAATATTTATATTATTAATATTAATAAATTTTTTTATTGTTATAAATATATTATAATATTATTAGTTCTTTTATGATTATATTATAATTATTTATATTGTTATAATTAATTATATTAATAATTATTATAAATTTATATATGTAATCGATTTTATATAATATATAACCATATATAAATTTTATAATATAATATATATGTTATATATATTAATTTAATCGATTATGTATATAAATTTTATAATATAACTAACTTTTTTATTTTTATTAATATATATAACTTTGATTTTATTATAAATATATTTTATACTTTTATAAATAATATTTTTTATAATTTTAGTTATATTTTTTATGTTTTATTATATGTGTAATGGATAGTTTAAAAAAATGGTACAAAGGTGTAGTGTTTGATCAATTCATAGAAAAACTCGTAAATAAAAGTGAAGATACATAGATCGTTCTATACACTTTTATGTGACTTTTGCTCATCTCCCTTTTACTTTTCTACAAAGGTAATAAACAAGTTCGAGCCTCCATCCACCCGTTTTTTCACTTCCCATCTCTTTTTATTTACTAATTCAAATAGGAGGTGCACCCTCACTTCCATTTGAAAGGACAGTACACCACATCTGATCCAAACATGCGGTTAAGTTCATGCATATTTGAGAATCTTTTGAAACTTCATTGTGATTAACAATAAAATCTTTTAGTTCTTTCTAGTAAAAAACTTCATAAATATTTGATTTGCAAATTAAAATCTTATCATGAAAATTTTGAGGTGGATGATTTGAAAATAATCAATCTATTTCTAAAGTAATATCCAAATACATTATCCTTATAGAAATATAGAAACATGACAATCTGTCCATATAAGTGAAGAATGACTATATATAATTTAACTAAATAAATTAGGGAACAAAGTCTACAAGTATATAAAGAAGGATAGGAATGATGAGAGTCTCAACTATAAATATAAGGTAGAATAGAATGTTTTATTTAAAATGTGAATATGAAAAAGACATCTAAATATGGTGTCCAAGTGTGCAACAGAACAGAACCAATCCATGAAGAGGTGGGTGGGTGTGAGAGAAATAATTGGGTTGGTGGTTGAAATTTCGAGGTTTAGGGATGAATCAGAAAAAAAAATCGCATTTGGCATGTAAAAAGGCACCTCATCAAAAGATACCTGTGACTGTGTCAGTGAAAGAAAGTGTGAAGCTTTTATAAAGGAAGATTTCAAGCCAGAGACGTAACTGTGATGTAAAACCATCTCTTTCATATAACATCACTTTCTCAACTTAAGGGCCTTCAAAAGCTGGAGGTAAAGTAGATGAAAAATTAACAATACGACAAAAATAGATAAAAATAAATAAAATATAAGTTAAAATAACAAACTGAAAATGGATAGAAAGAAAGAGATAATAAAAAATACATGAGAAATAATTTAGTGAATTCTATTACTTTAAAATGATTTTTACTTTACTTTTTTCTCTTCTAAATATTTAATTTATCTCCATCCTTTTTATTTATTTCTCGTGGGGAAAAATAAATATATTAGCACTTTCTATAAATACTGTTAATTTAAACTTATAAATTTTTTTAAAATATAATTAACTAATAATGTCATAACGTATATTCAATCATACCAAATTAATAATAATAAATATTTTAAAGTAATAAAGTTAGATATACATTACATCAGTAATAATGATAATAAAAATAAATTAAAAAAATTATATTTTATGAAAATTAATAATAATAATAATAATAATAATAATAATAATAATCAAAGTTGACATTTTAATAAGAGGAATAGTGCTTAAGTTATTTTAAACGAAATTATCTCGTATTAAAAATAGTTATGAAAAATACGATGCTTTAAAAGTTTTTGGTATTTTTTTTATTAAAATTGAATTTGTATTTCTTATTAAGAAAGATGAACTGAGTACATTTAGGCTTTACATTAGTAGTACAGGATTAAATGAAGAGAATAGAAGTAGAAGGAAGAATTGATGTATTGTGTGATTTATATATAGAATATGAAAAGTGTATAATTAATGGAACACAGATCAGATTCATAATTAACTTCTATTTATAAAACAACTTTTACAAAACATTCAGTATACTAGCATTTTGATTTCATTATATTCTATTATGTTAATGTGATTGATTAATTTTATCTGATCTGCTATTATTAATTCAACCATGGCATTAGCCAAAATCATCTATAGTTAAAAAGACTTGTAAAAAAGAGAGAAGAAACGTAATTTCTTTTAAAAGTAGACTTTCTGATGAAATAGCTGGTTTTGGAATATGTTAAACTTAAGATTTGTCCCATTGGAGATAAAAAAAAGTGATTTTGAATATGCAATGATGGTAGAAGAAGGGTGGTGATTAAATTAAATGGTGGGTTTAGTGAGAGAAGATAAAATAAGAGCAATAATGGGGACAGTGATTAGAGGGTAGGATGTGATGAAATGAGATGAAATGAGAGAAGAGACAGTTACAGACATAGATGCCATACAAGTGTACAAGGTTACAATAGTTGGAGTGTGTTCCATTCCATTCACACTTCAACAGCAACCGCTTGGTTCCCGCTGTGCCTGCTTGCCACATGTTCTTTTGTTTCCTTCAACTTTTACACTGACCCCACTTTCTCTTCTCTACTATCTTTTAATAACACTCCTCAGTCCTTCTCCTTCTTCCATTTCCTATCTTCCTTCTTTCCTCACAATGACTGACATCACTGACGATGTTGCTGAGGAAATCTCCTTCCAGAGCTTCGACGATGACTGCAGGTTGCTGGGGAATCTCCTCAATGACATTCTTCAGCGCGAAGTTGGCACCAACTTAGTTGACAAACTCGAAAGGATTCGAGTCCTTGCTCAGGTCAAACCAACCTTTCACCCTTTTCCATTTTCTTTCTCTCATGGGGATCTTTTTCTTTTGCTTCCTATTACCTGTTTTTGTTTTGTTTTTAATTGTTATGTTCTGTCAGTTTTGCAGTCTCTGCCAGACAGAAATTAAAATTGAAGTTTCGTATGTTGCTTAAAAATTAGGAAATTTAACATGCATGGTGGTTTGTGATAGACTAACATAATATACTGTTTACTCTTTTACTTTTTTTTACTGTTTCTGGGATATTCTTATATATGCATTGGTGCTTCATGAACCATGATGCATGGGGATGGGGGTTCATGTGGTAAGAGATGACCCAGCTGATTTGCGATCTCTTGTTTGTTGTGGATTGTGATGGTGCATGTGGTGTGAGTTCTTGTGATGAGAATCTTGGACGTGAAAATGGGGTGGCACTGATTTCAATTTATCTTTTTGGCAGAGTGGTTGTAATATGAGGCAGGCTGGTATTTTGAACATGGCAGAGCTGCTTGAGAAGCAGTTGGCTTCAGAGTTGTCAAAGATGACACTAGAAGAAGCTTTCACCCTTGCCCGTGCCTTCAGCCACTATCTTACTTTGATGGGCATAGCTGAGACCCATCACAGGTAATTCGATCACAGCTTATTAGTTTTTTTACTCTCATTACTTGATGATTAGTCTGTTCTTGCTAGGCAGGGTAGTCCTTTACAGAATTTGTGCTTTTGTAGGGTTCGTAAAGGAGGGAATATGGCACAAATTGCAAAATCTTGTGATGATATATTTAACCAGCTGGTGCAGGGTGGAGTTCCCCCAGAAAAACTTTATGACACAGTCTGCAAGCAGGTTTGTTTTGTTCTTTACATGTCATGTGCATAGATTGATAAGCAAAGATGAAACTCAAATTAAGTGGCCTTCCGTGAGTAGTATAAAGCTTTTAGCCTAACATCTATGAGAACTTTTTCATCCTAACTTCTGCGATGCTTCCTTGAATTTTTTTGGAAACTATTGAATGCACCACGCAGACTAAGATTAGTAATTTTGAACCTTTCAATATAATTATTTTTTTGTTATTGATTTGGAAGGCAAGGTTTACGTTGATGGTCTTTAAATCGGTAATCTAGTTCCAGCTTCTCTTGCTTCTAAAATTCAATTTGATTTCTGTTGCTACAGGAGGTTGAAATTGTTCTCACGGCTCATCCCACTCAGATTAACCGTCGAACCTTACAATTCAAACACGTTAGAATTGCTGTGAGTTTTATGACCTTGTTTGGCCATAGAAAATATTTCCAAAAGCATGAAAATTTCAATCTATATTGTCATATAAGCATCAGTCTCTAACTACTTTCCCCCTCTTCCATGTAGCATCTTTTGGATTATAATGATCGACCTGATCTTAGCACTGAAGATCGAGAAATGGTGATTGAAGATCTGGTAATTTTTCTGAACTATATTTTCACACTAGAAAGCCGCTTTACTGTGTTTAAATGGCAGAGGTAAGTTTAGATGTGCTGGTCAAGGGTGGAAAAGGTGTGGTCAGAGGTTGATGTGCTGCTAGCTAAACCATCTAGGAGGTATAGCAGAATCACATTGAAGGCATGCAGAATAAGCCGTGTATAAGGTGGTATCTAGGTGGAATAAATTCATGCTTTGTAATGTTCTGGTTTGGAGTAATCTAAGCAGAATCAGGGCTTTAGTTGCTGGAGCAAAATCTGTGATAAGATTTTGAGTGGTTGTTGGGAGCTTGGTATGAATGAGTATATGAATCCTAGAACTCATTTCTTGGTCAAGGAAAGAAGAAGCAAGTGTGTATCTCTGTCAGATGTGAACTTGCAGGGGCACGTCAGAGAAGTAGATGCTGGAGGGGGTCGTTTTTTGAAGATGTTCTCAAAGGAAGGTGCTGTGGTGGTGCAGAATGCTAATGGTTTTGTATGGAGTTTTTAGGATGCTGGAAACCAGTTGGTATTAGCTGGTTTAGGTTTGCTGGTCTCTAATTTGAACCAGTTTTTGGGGTAGTAGGGAAGAGGTGGCTCCTTAAAAAGATCTATAGTTATGGAACTAAGTGGTATGTCACTTAGGTTGCCTGTAATTGATGGATGCTTAATTTGGAGTGTCATCTGTATATGGGTTGGGACACCCCTAAAGTATTCTCTTTAATTTCATTAATTCATTGCTGATAAAAAAAATGCTGTGTTTAAATGGCAGATAATCTCCTTTAATTACGAAATGGTGTGTGCAATTTTTTGTTTCTGGAAATATTTTTACTATTCTGATAGAGCACAATTGGTTTGTTAGGTGAGAGAGATAACTTCAATATGGCAGACAGATGAACTAAGGCGCCAAAAGCCCACTCCAGTTGATGAAGCTAGAGCTGGTAAGCTGCTTCATTATTCTATTTGTCAGCACTTGCATGATTTGGTTCACAGTAAAAGAAGGTAATTATACTTGGCACATAAGAACTGTTTGTTCAATAAATTCCCCCAGGTTTCAACATTGTGGACCAGTCACTATGGAAAGCTGTCCCTCATTACTTACGACGTGTCAGCAGTGCTCTAAAGAAGGTCTTTCATCTTTAATTCATGGTCTTGGCTTTGAGTTCTCTTTAAGATTTTCAATACAATCTATTCTCCCTCGCAGCATACAGGAAAGCCACTTCCCTTGACCTGCACTCCCATAAAGTTTGGATCTTGGATGGGAGGTGATAGAGATGGAAACCCAAATGTGACAGCAAAGGTGAACATTTTCAACATCCATTAAAGTTCATGCTGTCCATACTTTACAAAGTGATTTCCCTTTATAAATAAGTGGAAGGTCTTTTCAACGAGGGAGAACTTTTCAAGTAATGCAGTAATCATTTTTTTGTAATAATTTTTTTAATTTAAAATTTAAACATTTCTTGTGTGCTTTTTGTAAAGGAAAATTTAAATGCTTTCTGAACATTTGTGACAATTTTATTATTTTAAAGTTTAAACATGCCATTGTGCTTTTGTTAAGGGAAATTTTAATGCTTGTTGAACTTGGAGAAGTGTCAAGGGGAATAAAAGTTGGCTACCTATTATTATGTTAAATACTTCCTGAAATATTTCTTTTTATAATTTTCTTGGGGTGGTGGTTGGATGTTCTCACTGGTTCAATTATAGACATCTGTTGTGTGTATGTAATTTACACAATATCATCAACTCACCAGAATTTTTTGTCCAATCTTGGGTTGGATTTTCAGTGCCAGAGAACATTTATCTTACCAATTTGCTTTAACCCTGTAAATCTTGACAGATATAATAGTTTCTCTCAAGTGTTTTTCTTTTTGTTACTCAGGTCACAAAAGATGTTTCACTTCTATCTAGATGGATGGCAATTGATCTCTATATCCGGGAAGTGGACAGCCTCAGATTTGAGCTATCCATGAACCAGTGCAGTGATAGGTTGTCAAGACTGGCACATGACATTCTAGGTGATTTGCCTGTTGAGTTTTATATTTGGGGGCCATCCTCCAAATGCCAATGGATAGTCATCATTGTTTTATATTATAAGACCACAAAGCACTGATTGTCAAAAGTACATAAATTCCTGGTGCAAATCACATTTGAATGCTTTAAAATCATTCACATTCAATTTTTTTCCTCTTTTTTTAAGCCTAACTTTTTAATTCATGCCTTCTAAAATGTTAACACTAATTTGGACTTAAGAATGGAGGGGTCAGTTTGCATCAAATCCATAGTTAAGTCTCATCTATTTAAAATTGACTCCAACAGACTTGGTGTGTGGTGAATGGTGATGCTTGAGAGCTTTGTGTGATTTCCTGGAAGTTTTCTCTGATTTTTCTGCTTCTTAGCTTTAATAATATAAGATTACCATCAAATGAACTGCTAGTTTGATACTATTATATAATCTGTATCTAAGAGTTGATGGTCACCTCTTCCTCTGCAGAAGCTAAACATGAGAATCCCCGTGAGAATTGGAACCAATCTGTGAATAGAAGTCCCGCACTCCCAACACAACTTCCAGCAAGAGCTCATTTACCTTCTATTGCTGGTACACATAATGGAATTGATATTTTCTATCTAGTTCTTTGAGCATATCCTATGTTATGTCATTGGTGTCCATATTTTTGTTTCCTAGAACCACCCAGATATTTTCATTTCATTGCATGAAAACTAAAAATCCTAAATTACTTCTATTTTGTCATACATGAGGAATGGGGCATCTTTAATATTCCAATTCATATCCTGTTTGGACATATTCTTTTGTGTAGAAAATGGTGAATCTCGGCATCCTAGACTAGACATTCCAGGACCTGATTACATACAATCTAATCACAAGGTAGTTCAATTCCGTGATTATGATACTTCTGATACTGCCATAGCATATTAAATAACATATTTTTTCTAACTGATAGGATGGCGGGGCTGCCTTGAGTTCAAATACATCGAAAAATGCCAATCCCAATATTCAATTATCAGGAACAAGTTCAGCAAATTCCAGTGCTTCTTCAGCTGGAATTTCATCTTCTTTTGGTCAAAAGAAATTGTATGCGGAACCCCAGACAGGAAAGTCCACTTTTCAGAAGCTTTTAGAGCCAATGCTTCCTCAACTTCCTGGAATCGCTCCTTATAGAATCGTCCTGGGGAATGTTAAGGATAAGGTATTGCTTCAATTTTTTCCTAGTGATTGGTACTTGAAAAATGACTGTATCTATGCTGGTTTTAATTATGTATTGTTTGTATGTGAAGAATAAATTATACATTATTGGCTTTATATTCTGCACGTGCTTGATAAGTTCCTGACATTTGTACATCTTCTGCAATGACTTAAAATGATTGCCAACAGATGTTGGTTTAAAAAAATTGAACAGAATGTGAGGATATGTAGACAATTTCTAAAAAGATTGCTTTGAATTTTTTTTTTTGAGTTGTCATCCAATGAATGCAAATGTCTTCTTCAGCTTGAGAGAAGTCGTAGACGATTAGAACTACTTCTTGAGGATGTCGCATGTGACTATGATCCTTTGGAGTACTATGAAACATCTGATCAGCTTTTGGAACCTCTGCTTCTCTGTTACGAATCTCTGGTATTCTTTCTCTTTCCTTCTTGTGCCTGAAGGGTTGTGCACAATTAGTATGTAACTCTCCATTTCTTCAGCAATCATGTGGATCCGGGGTGCTAGCTGATGGCCGGCTTGCTGATCTGATTCGTAGAGTTGCTACCTTTGGAATGGTGTTAATGAAGCTCGACTTGCGTCAGGTCTGATTTAAATTGTATGTTTACTATTTCTTAGATAGCCAGTTCTGACCTGAGAATTTAATTATGACAGGAATCTGGGAGACATGCAGAAGCACTTGATGCAATAACAGAGTATTTAGATATGGGTACTTACAGTGAATGGGATGAAGAAAAGAAGTTGGACTTTTTAATAAAAGAACTGAAAGGGAAGAGGCCTCTAGTTCCAGTTAGTATAGAGGTTAGTGAGATGGTTATAGTTTTTAGTATACTAAGCACCTATTTGGCAAGCTGTCTTGTGGGACAGGAAAGCTTCTTTTTGTATTTTAGAAAAAAAGAGTTGATTTCGTAGTTGAAGGGTGAAAATTGAAGTTATTCTCTCCTCACGTTTCTATTTGATTAGCTGAATGTCGATTAGTTCCAAAACCACCCATTGTGATCTTTCATAGGTGAAAATTGGATTAATAGCCTTAGTTTGTTTAACGAACTACAGTTACTGACACACCCAATTGTTCATCATCGAACTTCCTATTGCAGTTGAAAAAAAAACGTAAACACCTATATTGGTCATTGATACAATGAAAGTGTCTTCAAATTTGGCCTTCAATGATTAATACACTAAAATAGTTCATCAATGTCAAATTTTGACATCAAACCCATTGGATGAAATAATTGACATTAGAAGACCATCTTGATGGTTACTATCGAAGAACCAAACTGACGACTGATGACACTATCTTTGAGGACCAAAATGTTCACTCAATAGAAAAAAAAAATACCTTGATCTGCTACATGCTCATTCCTTTTTTTCTTTTTTTAATGTAGACTTTAAGTTCATGTATACTTTTTCATATTCTTCTAATCATGGCACAAACATCTAATTTCCATGTCCCATTATAATTCAAAAAAAAGATCTAATGTTATTTCTGAAAATGCAACCAAGATACAAAAGAACATTTGATCACGAAGCAGTTCCAATACAAATATACTTTTTTTTTCTTTTTTTAAAAAGAATACTACAAATTATAGCTTGTTTCTTTCAAACTCTTTTCAATTCTGTCATGATATTGTCACCAGTGACCACCCGATCAAAGTTAACTATTCTTTTTGCATTCTTATTCATCTAAAGTGCAGAGAGTTGAACTGCATGTAATAATTTAATTCTTTCTGTCCATGTTCATAGTTATTTGTGATTGATATCTTGATTTCTTCTTTTAGGTTCCTTCTGATGTTAAAGAAGTCTTGGATACATTCCGAATTGCTGCTGAACTAGGGAGTGATTCACTAGGAGCTTATGTGATCTCTATGGCCTCAAACGTATGATATTTGCTACTACTAATTGTGCATACAGTTTACACAATATCAATGGCAGATTCCAGTCTCACCTGGCCTGAATGGTGTACTAACTTGCATGCTCTAATAACCATCAAGTCATTTTTTTTTTAAATTTTATTCTTGACACTTGATTTTGCATGTATAAGTTATTTTCCCTATATTCTGTCAAGCTGCTATTGATAACTTTTTTTCATGTAATATTTTTTGCATTTCAACTCTACAGCTGTGAAGAACATAGTGTTGTTTAAAAACTTGAAAAATTGAAATTGGTATTCACACTGATAATAATGGTTTATACTTGATTGTCAGGCAAGTGACGTCCTTGCAGTAGAACTTTTACAGAAGGATGCACGGCTTGCTGCTATTGGTGAGTTGGGAAAAGCATGTCCTGGTGGAACGTAAGTATGGAACCTTAGGTGGAACTTATATATCTTTTTAGTGGCACTATTTTCTTACTAGGCAAAATTTAAGGGTACTGGTGAAAAGAAACTTTGTGATGCTTTATGGTGAGATTGTGGTAATTTGTTGGATAATTTAGCAATGTAGGTAGAGTGTTTGATTTTATTGACATGTTTACAATAGGTTGCGAGTAGTACCTCTGTTTGAAACTGTGAAAGACCTGAGAGAAGCTGGTTCAGTTATCCGAAAACTTTTATCAATAGACTGGTACCATGAACACATCATTAAGAACCATAATGGACATCAAGAGGTACCCTTTTAATCCGAGATTCATCTCAGTTTTTGTTATGGCTGTAACGTGAAATTCACCTGAGAGAATTATAAATTTGTATATCCAGGTTATGGTTGGATATTCTGATTCAGGCAAAGACGCTGGTCGCTTTACCGCTGCCTGGGAACTTTTCAAAGCTCAGGAGGATGTTGTAGCAGCATGCAATGATTATGGTATAAAGGTTACACTATTCCACGGCCGTGGAGGCAGTATTGGTCGTGGTGGAGGGCCAACATATTTGGCTATTCAGTCCCAGCCCCCTGGGTCTGTGATGGTAGGTTATGCATCATTGCACTCGGTCTTTGAAAACCTGAATTTCAGTCTCATTTCCCTTCCAAAATATTATTTTTTCCTGTACCATTAGTAGTTTTGAAAAGTTTGCCTTTTGAAATTTAAATTAGTAGTATGAAGCAATAGTTGTAAAAGTTTTGCCACCAACATTTTGGTTGGTTAATTGATTCAGAGACTTTATTCCTCTTTAAGGAAGTGGTGTAACATCTGAATTAGACACTTCATCGATTCGTGTAGTACGAGTATTGTTCACCTGTAATTATTTGATACTTGTTGGATACGTGTAGTACGAGTATTGTTCACCTGTAATTGTTTGATACTTGTTGGACACAGGGACACAAACCATATAAGAGGGATTCTGAGCTTCATAGCTACTAGTATTAGCTATTAAGGAATAATTGCTTGTTTGAAAGAACAATATTTTTTCGATGGTGCATTGCAGGGAACGCTTCGGTCTACTGAGCAGGGAGAGATGGTGGAGGCCAAGTTTGGGTTGCCACAAACAGCTGTTAGACAACTTGAGATATATACAACAGCCGTGCTACTTGCAACCCTTCGTCCTCCTATTCCACCCCGAGAAGAAAAATGGCGTAATGTGATGGAAGAGATCTCAAACATCAGTTGCCAGTGTTACCGCAATGTAGTGTATGAAAATCCAGAATTCCTGGCCTACTTCCATGAAGCCACACCAGAGGCAGAACTTGGGTTCCTTAACATAGGTAGCCGCCCTGCAAGAAGGAAGAGCTCAAGAGGAATCGGACACCTTCGTGCAATTCCCTGGCTGTTTGCATGGACACAAACGAGATTTGTTCTTCCAGCTTGGCTTGGAGTTGGAGCAGGTTTAGAAGGAGCTTGCGAGAAAGGTCTCACTGAGGATCTAAAAGCCATGTACAAAGAATGGCCATTCTTCCAAAGTACCATAGACCTCATTGAGATGGTTTTGGGGAAAGCAGACATTCCTATAGCCAAGCACTATGATGAAGTCCTTGTGTCACAGGAGAGGCAAGAGCTTGGTCGCGAACTAAGAAGTGAGCTCATGACAGCTGAAAAGTTTGTACTAGTCATTAGTGGGCACGAGAAACTTCAGCAGAACAATAGGAGCTTGAGGAGGCTGATTGAGAATAGACTTCCCTTTCTCAATCCCTTGAACATGCTGCAGGTGGAGATACTGAAGAGGTTAAGACGTGATGATGACAACCGTAAAATCAGAGATGCTTTGCTTATCACCATAAATGGGATTGCTGCAGGGATGAAGAATACAGGTTGACCTTGCTTCTCAAGGACTACATATTCTACAACCTTTCCTCACTTCACTATCTTCACCCTTGTTTCATATACCTTTGCTAAGGAAAGATTAAGTTAGCCATAATGGCTTATGCTTTGTTCTGTACCCACAACATATCCTCTAGTATAATGATGTGATGCATAATAAGTTTTTCCAGCATTTTGGTTGCCACTTCTTAGTCATGAATTTCCTCTACCTCTTGCTTTATTGGAGAGGACAGATGAGAATTTGTTAGGACAATCAAATGGAAAGTGTGCCAACAACATTTACTAACAAACTCATACAAATATGGTAGTTACTTCAAATATGTACATGTTGCCTATAAATAAGAGGGGGATGTATCTTCCTGCACCTCCAAGCTTCTTGTCACACCTCATATGGAAAAACTCTGGATTATAAAATCTAGAAGGTATTTCTCCTTATTCTAGAATCCAGAATGAGTTTCTTTAAATATATATATATATATATATATATATATTATGAATTATATAATCCATAAGATATTCCGGAAAGTATTTAAATATTAATGATTTTGTAATTCAGAAAGTACTTTTTTAAAGAATTTATTTTTTATTATACAATCTATAATTTATTTTTTAAGGACAAAATGATCTTTTTGTCTGAACTATGGATGTCCGGCGAAGAAAACAACCATAAGAGAGGAAGGGAGTGAAAAAATTGAGGTCTTTGGACTGTAGATACCCATGACTACTCCTTCCAGCACCTCCATCACTTCTTCAACCATCCCATACTAAAACTAATTTTACCATTATATCCTTCAGTAAATAATATTAAAAAAAATAACCTAATATTTACTTTAACCTAACTTTCAACTTCTCACTTTTCACACTAAAACTCACTCTCACTCCCAGCAACAACAACGACGCACCTCTACCTCCAAAACTCTCTTCCAAACACTCTCCTCCAATCACTCTTTATCCACCCCAAGGTTAGTACTTTTGTTTGTTTGAATTTGTTAGTGTTTTTAATTCGAATTTGGTGGAAGTGTTTTAATCTGTTAGTTTGATAAATAGGTTCTAGATTACGTAAATCGGTGGATGTTTAGTTGAGTTTTGAATTATATAATCCGGTAGGTTTATTTTGTTAAATAGGTTTTGGAGTAGGTAATCCAATAGTTTTATTGTTTAATTAGGTTATAGATTATGTAATTTGGAGTTGTTATTTTGTTAGTTCCAGATTACATAATCCAGAAATGTTTTTTTTTGTTCGGATTACATAATCTGGAAGTTGTTATTTTTGAGTTTCTGATTACATAATTTGGAAGTGATTACTTTTGTTAGTTTTGGATTATGTAATCCGAAAGTGAGAGTTTTGTTTCATTCTGGACCAGGCATATATATAGATTTACTAATCTAGAACCTTTAAATTTAGTGATTGTCTTCCAAATTACATAATACGGAACTTAGTTCTAGATCCAGAAAAACTTTATGAATTATTTAATACGAAACATAATATTCTATTATGCATTGAATAATTCAGAATGTTATTTTAAATCTGGAACTAAGTTCAGTATTATGTAATTTCGAACATGATTGTTTCAAATTAACACTTGCGGATTCACTCAACAACAAAATATAAAAACATTGTCTTCTATTTTTATCTTTTTATTGAAGGTTAATTTTAAAATTTTAAAATTTATGGAGGTGGTTGAAGATGTGATGGGCAGTCGATACCCATTACTTAGTTACCTCTTTTTTAGTAGTTAGGATATAATTAAAGTGGAGTTACTTAATAAACACTTTCAAGATTGGAGATGAGTTTCGGAGTTTCTTAATAAACATTTTTAGGAGAGAAACAAAATTAAATCAACCAAGTTAAAAATCATATACAGGTAAACTAATTTAAAAAAAATTTCTCAAATATTTTTTCTATAACTTTATTATTTATTTGTATATAAGTTAATTTTAATTCATTAGAAAATGTATTTATTTTCTTAATAGTTAATAGTAAATATAGATAAACTCCGAGCAATAATAAGTTCACATTCAATAAATTCATACAACTATTTATGTATGTCATTTTCTTTTCTTTCTCTTTATAATTACAAAAGTTTACTTTTTATTTTTTCTAATGATCACATTATCTTTAAAAAGTTATCTTTAACAAAACCATGTTATTAAAGGGTTAATATGTGTCATTTTCTTTCCTTTCTCTCTCAGTTACAAAAGTCTATTAAAAGTTTATTAAAAACACGTTATGAAGTAGGTAAGTGGGTGTAAAAAAATAACTTTTCATAACCTCCTCTAGGCACCTTCTTCTTGCATCCCATGTTCTTGCGACACCCATATTAATTGTGTAATTATTTTTTTTGTCATTCATTTAAAAAATATATAAATCCTAAAATTCTACCCTACTCCTTTTTATTTCTGGCGCATCCCCTCCATCATAACACCCCAAGGCACTTCCAAAATGCGATTTTCATCGGTTGAAAGTTTTTTTGGTGATTCTAACCAGAGTTTGAAAACATTTTTATAGTGTGTTTATGATTGTGTGGTAGAAAAAGTTAGTTTTTCAAATATATTTCACTATTCTTCTGCACTGGTTTCGCTACACTGATTATTTTTCGTATTCTGAGAATATTTCAGATTACATAATCTGGAATTCATTTTTTGAAAAAAAAAACACATTATGAATTATATAATCTGAAAGTTTTTTCTAGATCTGGAAAACACTTCGAAATTATGTAATCCAGAATGTATTTTTAAAAAAAACTGAATTCTAGATTACATAATCCGAAAAAAATGTATTATGGATTACATAATCCAAAAACTAATCATGCATTCGGAAAAGGCTTACAAATTATATAATCCAGAAGGTAAAAACTATGAAAACACTTTAAACTTTTATACAAAAGATTATTTTCAGAATTACAAACTTTCTAGAGGTGTCGCAAGAACTATGAGGGTGTAGGAAGAAACATCCCCTCCTCCAAATATATCATTAGGTTATCTAGAAAGAAGAGGAATGATTTAACAATTGATTAGGCCCATTAAGAGTGGATTTATACTAGCATACCAATAAAAAAGAGGGTATTGCATTCTGCAACCCATACTTTTCAAGTTGCATTATCATAAAATTTGAAATTATAAATTTACCATTTTGAAAGTAAATTATGAATGGATTTTTATCTTTACAACTCCAGTTCTAGACTGTGTAATCCGATGACCTTTTATGTTGTACATTCCAGAACATTAACAATAATATTTTTTCTATTTTGGATAGTATAATTTAGAATACATTTTTATTTTGTATTTTATAACATACATTTCAAAATACAAAATTTATATTTTGGAATGTACATTATGAAATATAAAATTTGTATTCCAAAATGTAAATTATGGAATGTATTTTTTATTTTGTATTATGGAATGTACATTCTAGAATACAAAACAAAAAATACATTCTAGATTACACATCTTGAAATGTATTTTCAGATCCAGAAATTGCATTCCAGATTGCTAATCTTGGAAAGTATTTAGTGATATGGAAAATATATTCTAGAATGTGCAATTTTGAATGTATTTTTCAAGAAGAATTTTGTCATTGCATTACCATATATGTCTGCATAATGCAACTCCTACAAAAGAATAACTATGGTGATTGAGAAAATAGTGTAAGAAATGGATCTATAATTTTTGAAATAGTGTGTTGCATTCTGTAGTCCCATGATTTTAAACATGCACCCAATAAGGGGTGAAATGACAAATCTGTCCCTGAAAAAATACATTATAGAATGTATTTCTGGATGTCAAGTATACCTTCTTAAATGTGCAATATGGAATGTATTAATATATTATAAATTGTACAATCTATAATGTATTTCTAGCTTTAGAAATAGTTTATAGAATGTACAATCTGGAACGTTCAAGATGTATGTATTTTTGAAAGATAGAAAAAAGCTTATGAATAATGGAATTGAGTATACATGCATATACCAAATTTAATCATTTGCGTCAACAAAGTCATATACAAGAATAAAATGAATAATGTGCATGAATAAAGTCAATTGTCTGCAAGGCTAACATATGTGGAGTGTAATTCCTAACATCTAGGTAAACACTTGCATCTTACTAACATAATATGAAAACTATAACAACCTTTATACACTATATAGATCACAATATGTCTACAGTTGGTACATATGTGACAACCATCCTACAATTTCACTTGTACTAGTTTCCATCATATAATGTAATTGATAAGTAGTTGATAATACGATTGTAACATGACCACAAATATTAGAAAATACTCTAACAAAATGTAAAGCATGCACATGTCCTATACATATGAGTTAACGCATACTAACATTTGTGGGAGACTTTGTAATGGAAATATCATGATATTTTGCTTCAATGATAAATCCACTAAAATATATCTCATGTCGGACATAGTCATCCATTTGTCTACACTACAACATGTCAGTTAGAGAATCATCATTGTAACATAGAACTTGGAAAAAAGTGTGGTAGATGTGTCATAACTTACCGTTAACATCCCATTCACTAGTAATGACCTTTTTAGTTGGTCTATCAATTCATAACCATCCAATAATGTAGCATATTCATCCTGCCACTATCCAATTTCTTTAAACAAATCCATTCTGACGAGCGACCATAAATGTGGAACCGACATTAAAGGTTGGTGGCTTCAAGAAACACAATGCTAATTGCATTTATTAAGACAAGATCTTTATCACTGACAATTGCAACTCATATAAATATGGCGAAAGACAATAAAAAAAACTAACTAACAACTTAACACTTAAAAACTAAGCATAAGTAGCTAATACACTGAATTTGGGAAACAAAAACATATTTAAAGAATGAAATTATTATTGAACTTGTTGAAGAGTTTAAATCTTCTGCTTTGACATGTATCACTATATCGTAGCATAGTTGTGGGTATGTCGACTTTGAAGTGTATTAGAAGTCTTTCTAGTTAAACCAAATCACTTGATGTAGCATATAAACCTGTATTCAACCTCAATGGAAGATTGATTTCTTTTCTGTTTCTAGGTATCTCCAAACCTGTGAAATTTTTTAGATTATGATGCATTTTGACCTTGAAAATAAAGTTTGTAAGTTAAAATTTGTATGTCTATGTTTGATTGAAAAAGAAATTGAATTATTTATGAATTACTAATATAATTGTTTCTTTTTACTTATATTTCCTTTTTTAGAATTTTATTTCAATAGATAACTTTTGCATGTCTTGTTGTTTTGTGAACTACAATGATTGTACTATGTACATGAGTAGATACAAACACAGGTGCATGAACATTTGAAAGATCATAGTTGTTTTATTAAGCTTCTTTTTTTAAATATCTTGTATTTATCAAGTTTTAGGTGTGTATACGTAGTATTTTAAAATACTTTATACATTGTATAGACCCTATGTTGGGTTTACAACATAATAGTTAGTAAATATTTAGGGTGTTACATTAACTAGTATTATTTCACACTTAAGTTTTTTATGATGATAAATAAAATATTGTTTATGTTTTATATATTTTATCTAGTGCATAATAATCATGATCAAGAGTGAAGTCTTTCATTCAAGATAGAAGTTACAATTATAACACAAGTAGACAAGGTCATCTTAGACAACCTTTTCTAAGAAAAAGATTAATGCTACAAGTTTTAGACTAAGCCTTATAGGAGTATAATATGACACTACAAGGTAAACAAGAAGCAATAGACAATCACATCTTCTACTAAAAGAAAATTATTAAATAAGAATTAATTTCAGAGTTAAAAAATAATTAATTACTATATTGACTAAGTTAGATACTATTTTATAAATTAAAAATCTATTGGTGTCTAAAGTAGTTTTTGTTATTAATAAGAATTTATAAAGTAGTTTCTAAATTGTTATATAACATTAGCTACCAAGATTTTATCTTCTAATTACTTTAGATTCTAAATTAGTCACTAATTTAGAAACTACTTTATATACCAATATTTTTTTAGTCTATAAAATAGTATCTAATTTAGTCAATATAGTAACTAATTATTTTTTATCTCTAAAAATAATTTCTATTTAATAATTTTATAATAGTGTCATAAGAAAGTCATGTTCTCTAGAAAAACCTATGAGAAGATAAGAAGAAGTAAAAAGAAGATAAGTCTAAAGAAACATCATTAACAATACATGTGCAAGTGATAAAATGTTAGAAGTCAAAATGTAAAAATAATAACTTGTCTTTTATACAATCACGTTAGAGAAAGATTCAACCTATAAATCATTCACTAGTATGTGAAGTAATTTTCTAAAAGTAAGAATATTTTATATTTTATATTCACTCTAGAGACATCATGTAATTCTTAATGCTAAACTTAGGGGAAGTTTAAGGCACAACCTAAAGAGATTTTGTGATTTTTTTTATAGAGAAACCTTACATGCTCGAATGGCTAAAAATATGAGACAAGAGTAAAATTTGTTATTGTTTAACTTTGAAAAAGTGTACGTAATCTTGTTTGGATAAATTAGGACAAAACTTTTCTCTTATTTGAGTATTATCTATATTGATTATCTTCTTAGAAAATAATTGTTGAAAACTTCTATAAAATTATCACATGAATTGCTTACATTTAATAAGTTCATTACAAGAAAATCATTAAATAGTAACTAAATTTAGAAAACAAAAATAATTAGTCATTATCTTAACTAAATTTAATATTAATTTATAGACTAAAAAATTATTCATATCTAAAGTAGCTAAAACTTTGGTAGTTAATGGTTTGATACCAATTTAAAAACCATTTTATAAATTTTTATTAATAATAAAAATTACTTTAGATATCAATAGTTTTTTTAGTTTATAAAATAATTTCTAATTTAATCAAATAGTAACTAACTATTTTGATCTATAAAATTAGTTTCGTACTTAATGTTTTTTATAATGTTTATTGCGTAAGTTTTTTTTTCAAAGATACTTAAAATAAACTCTATTCAATTTCTTCTAAAAGTAACGTATAACTTAAAAGATAATCAATGTCATTTCTGTATTTGTCACTTGAGATAACTGTAGTTTAATCTCATAAAAAAAGGAAAAAAATTAGTATATTTTTCAAACATTAAATATTATAATAATTGACCTTCAATATTGATCAAAAGAATTATAATGGTTATGTAAATCAAGAAGCATTTAAGAAATATAATAAATGTATGACATTAATTTAATATGAATTTTATTAATATTATTTAAACTATTAATTATATTTTACTTTAATAAAAAAAATTAAGAGTATTTTGTAATTAACTTTAGTCATTCATGCGTATTATTGAATTGTGATAAATACCATATTTATTCAATAATTACCCTTTGGAAAAGAGTTCTCTGTATACGTGAAAAACCCAACATACAAATAATTTCAATGCAATAAATTTAATGAATAATTATTAAATTTATTTAATTTCAATTAATAAATTTAGATTATGCTATTAATTTTCCTTAATTATATGAAATGATGTATGATTTGAAAAGTATTTGCGTGTGAATAACTTTTATACGTGGGTACGTATCAAATATACAAATAATTATATAATTTTACTGCAGAACTGTGTTTTTTTTTTTTTTACATTATTTACACACGATAGGACGTAGTTAAAATTATTTTAAAAAAGTTTTATTTTGTTCGGTGGTGGAGCTTCGTGGGAAGGAGCCTTCCCCGCATCCCCCGTTTCTTTTATGTATATATAAATTAATGTGTAAATAAGTTTTTTTTTTTTACTTTTTAGTATGTTTTATATATTTGGCACCACATCTAATTTGACACACACAATATTTCTTGGAGATAGGTATACGAGGATGACAATGCGAATCAGGTTATGCGAGTCGAGCTGACAGTTCACTAGAAAAAGTGTGAGGTGGATTAAGTATTTATTTCATTGACCCGTCAAATATAACTCAAAGTCGGCACGAGTAAATGATAGGATGAAGCAATTTAGTATGCATAATCTGCAACAACAAAAATTATTATGTATCGTGACTGAATAAGCCATGTCACTCGGTCTCGGTGACCAACCGACCGATTGGTCAACCACATTAAAATCACAACTACAATAAATGATATGTAAGGAAATTTCCTGTAAATCAGGACCACATCCCATCAAATCTGGGTGACTCCCCGAGAAATCAGTTAACATTGATTTATTAAAGATATGCTCCAAACATACCTCCCTATATAAATCATGGTTACATTCCGAGAAATCAGCTAACACTGATTTAGTGCAGATATATGACAGATACGGCCCATCAATCAGATGGTCCATTACTAAATGATATAAATAAGCCTTCTACAATGGAGTAAGGTACGTTTTTATCAATTTTACAATATATGCTCTCAATACAGAGTACTTACTTGATCGTCGGAGAACCTTTTGTAGGTTTACACCCGACTGAGCATTGAGGAACTAAGGAGAAGAAGTGTTGAAGTATGAAGGAGTGAAGCATTGAAGCACAGGGACACAAGGGGACACGAACAAGCAACCGACACCTACAACAATAGCTACAATGAATCTCAAGTACTATCTAGACCCACTCTGTTTACACAAGTACACATTATATTTTAATGTTATTGAATTAAAACAACAACAATTGATGTTTTTGAAGTCAAGAAAAAATAATAAAAAATATCAACAAACGAATTAAATTAATGTAAAACACAAAAAATGGGATTCATTTAAACTCCTTGAAATAAAGCCAAAACACATTGTCGCAGCCCCTCATTGTACGAAATCTACTTTCTTATTCCATATAACGAGGTCAACTAAATACAAAATTATTCCTCTTTATAGCTACTGCATGTATGCTTACATTATGACAACAATAGTGAGCAACCAAAATATGTATTTCATTTAGATTAACATGTGTTGGCCAACATCCGCTCAGTTGTATTCAGTATGAACTATTATGGAATGTAACTATAGGTCATCAAATCAAGGGACAAATGTCTTTTTTTTTTGGTGTTAGGCCTATTGCATGTAATAGCTATGCAAGTTGGACATATAAAACACAAGGATCGTTGAACTGATCAAGACTTAAGGCATATACGTCTACAATTATCTGTCAAAAACCAACAAACACATTTATGGACGATGCTTGTTAATCATAGTATCTCCACTTTATGGATTATTTGCATGGAAATCACCATGTCTTTTCAAAGTGGATATTCCCATCAATCATACAATTACACCATGGGAATTCTATTCTCAATTTTATTCAAAGACACAAGTAGATCACAGTGTAAGATACCCAACTCAAAATTTGGTCTTGCTTATCTGCTGGAAGCAGCTATGAGGTCATATGTTGAGAAGGTTTGATGGCAACAAACATGTCTCACCACAACTTATGCTATATTTATGTCCAATGTTATCTTGGAAGCGAAGTATTTGGGAGAGGAGGGGAAGTGCTATGATGCAAGAAACTATATAGGTGTAGTGATTTTCCCAATTTGTGGAGTATTATAGCAAGCAACAATCTAGATGGATATCTTTTTCAAATTTTACTTATAGGAAGAAACCCAAAATTCTAGTAACCAACTTTTATGTGAAATAAGACTAATAAAATTAATCAAATTCTTACGTGAAAGGTCAAGACCCTTTAGGTCTACTGAGGTTTAAAAGGGTTTCTAGGAGTTCGTGAAGGACAAGTGGAATTCATACACAGTGTAGGGTGATGGTGTAAGAAAATTCAAAGATAAGTTGGAGACTTAGAAAGTTGATCTTAAAACATGGAACAGGGAAGTGTTTAGGTTGTTAGATGTAACTAAGATGAAAGTGTTAAAGGATCTTGAGGAACTGGATAGTGAGGATGATAATAGTGAGCTTGATGATAGTCTAAGACTTAAGAGGACGGAAGTAGTCAATCAATTGAGAGTTATAAATAAAAATATTAGATTCGATTTTGCACCAAAAGGCTAGGGCTAGTTGGTTAAAGGAAGGTGGTCAAAATATTACTATTCAATTATTAAATGGAGAAGACTTAGGAATGGGGTACTCCAACATGTACAAAAAACCTCAAAACAAGAAAGGTGAGGTTGTCAGGAAAAATTAGCCAAAACATAACCATATTCTGCACATATAGAACTCTTAAGCCTAAACCTCAATAAAAAAAAAATTGCACATATACAATATACTACATCTACCAAAATAAGCCAACAACTTAGCTCAGGTCTAGGATATAAAGCATGGCAACTCTAAAGAATGTATGTTGCTTCCTTACTACCTATTGCAGCTTCCCACACAATAGTTGTGGTTATAGTTATACGCAACAAAGGATTTAGGTGTTAGATTAGGAGCAGTAGAATTTAAATTTGTATCTGAGGAGGATAATGCAAGATTAATTGCAACTTTTTCAGAGGATGAAGTTAAGGAAGCAGTGTGGCAATGTGAGGGTTCAAAATGCATAAGGCTTGATGGGTTCAATTTTAATTTCATCAAGAATTGTTGGTAATACTTAAAAGGAAAGTGGAAAGAGATATTATTGTCTAAGTATGGTGTTGAATCAAGAAGGACACAGATTTAGACTAAATATCAGTCCTGGTGGTGGAAAGATTTAGATCAAGGGTGTGTGAAGGACAAAGTGAGATTGGTTTGAAAAAGAAACATGCTGGAAAATAGGTGTAGGGGACAAAGTCAGATTCAAGGAGGATGTATGGTTAGGGCAAGATAATCTTATGCATAAATGTCCTAGACTTTTTCAATATCATTAGATCAAGATTGGAAGGTAGGCGAATTAGGAACATAGGTGGGTTTAGAATGGTCTTGGAGATTAATTTGGAGAAGGAATAGGTTTGAGTGGGAGAGAAAACAAGAAGATGAGTAGTTAATGGCATTATCAAATGTACATATGAATAGGGAAGCTAAAGACTTAAAGGTTTGGGAAGGTGAGGATTCAAATCAATTTACAGTTAAATCAACTTACGGATGTTTATTTAAATACATCAAAAGTTAAAGTAGTGATATTTATAAATGTTTATGGTTGTCAAAGTGATGCCTAACACTTTAACTCTAGCTTGGAGGATTTTGTTGGACAAAATTCCAACTAGGGTGAATCTAATTAGAAGAGGTGTTCATGTTAATGTATTGACATGCTCTTTATGCTAATTAGGGATTGAATCAACACAACACTTATTTGTGGAATGTAAAACAACGGATTAAGTATGGACTCGTTATAAGTGGATAGGCATTCAATTTGTTCCACATAAGGAAATGAAGCACAATTTTGAAAATTTCTATTTGGCTCACGTCAATGTAAAACAACATCTAGTATGGAAAGAGATTTAGGTGGCAGTTGTTTAAAGCATATGGGATCATGGGAACAAAAGGCTGGAAAGGTTTTGCTTAGTAGATGTGCAAGAAATCGAACAACAAAGGGGATGATGAAGGCAAATTATAATGATATGAAGCATGAGAAGGGCGAAAAACAAAGGTGTAGAATCAGGAAGGATTGGTCTAGATGATATATTTGGAACTAGTACAATAGAACAACAACAGGGTTCTGGAAAGCACATAGAAGAGACAAAATAGCAAAGGCACACAACAATGGAATTAAAAGTCTGCTGGGATGGATACAATGTAACAAACAAAAGCTTCGACAAGGTGAGGAATAGACGTTTGCTAGATAAATATCCTGAAAGAATAAATACTTTGACAGTATGGGCATAAGAAGAAAAATGGATGCTTTTAACTACTCCTTCTCCGATTGGCATATGAATCCTATTATCTACATTAAAAGTGTCTTGTGAGAGGAAGGATGCAATAGGAAGTTTGTGGCTTGTGTTATGATCAATCCTTTTGGATTCAAAGAGGAAGGGTGTGGTAGGGGTTTTGGAGGTTGTTATTATGCAAAACCAGTCCAGGGACAGGCGTTTGTTTATTCTATCTAGATCTGAAATTTGATTTATAAAGCTCATCCTTTCTTTTGATGGTTGGTTCCCTCTAGCACTAAACATGTATTCTTATTCTTTTATGACTTTCTCTGTTTTGTGAGATGTTCTTAGTTGATGCAGGGTTGTGTATAGGGTGATGCCCAGTGTATTGTGTTGCTATGTATGGGCTTTGCTACTGCAGCAAGGAGCCATTGATGTAGTTGTTGCACTTTTTTACTCTTATAGATCTTTTTTGGTCAACACTTAGCTGCATAAATCTACAATAACCATTTATGCAGTTGGTGCATAATTAATTTTGGAGGCAATATCAAGTTATGAGTTCATTCAAATCATGTTCAAATTAGTTTTGGGATTGTTGTTTTAAGTAACATGATTTGGATTATGTATAAGGGTTGGGACACACCCCTGAAGTGTTTCCTTTAATTATTTTATCAATGTTTTGCTAATAAAAAAAATTGACAATAGGGTAAAAAACAAATTTGATGATTAGAGTATAGATAAAACAACATTTTGATAGGACAGTAAGATCCTGTTGGAGTACACTTAATTAGTCAAGGTAAGATCTTAGTAGGAAATTATTTAGTGATAACATGAATATGTGGCTAATAGAGAGAAAATACCTATTTTAATTAGTAATTCTGGTAGAGTATAATGCATATTTGTTTTATTATGAAATTGTTTCTATGTAAAGAAAAAATTATCAGATTTTTAAATATTTGTTATAAAGATTGAAACATCCTTAATGGGCTGAATTCCCTATCTAGTACCATTTACACTTTTATTTTTCCATCTAACACCCTTTTGTTTTTATTTCCCTATCTATCACCCTTTTGTTTTTATTTCCCTATCTAGCACCATTTTATTTTTTATTTCCCTATCTAGCATCATTTCAAAAATAAATAAAAAATAAAAAATTAATTTTTTTTGATAATTTTAATATTGAATGCATTAAAAAAATATTTTTAATGTTTAAAATAGTTAGAAATATAATTAATGAATAAAGAAATGAGTATTTACAAAATAAAAAGTAATAAATTATAAATATTTAGTTTAAAATTATTTTTTTTAAGAATGAAGAAAATAAAAAAATTAAACCCTGCAACAACATAAAAGTTGAATCTATAAACATAAATTAGTATTTATTTTTATTATTATTGATGATGTAATCATGTTAATTTCAAATAAAAAATATAGGACATAATTATAAAAAAAAAACAAAGTCAATTAGTATTAATTAATAGTGGATACACAAATAATATTGAAGTGTCTATCCTAAATGCAAAATCCTAAAAAAAAGCTAATGTAAATGCTACACTTAATGCCTAAAAATAAGAAGAACAAAATGCAAAAATAAATAAGTATAGAAAATAAAAACAGAAACAATAAAATAAAAACAAAAAAACATAAATAAATAAAGAATGACAAAAAATAATAATAACTAAAAACATAAAAGATATAAAATAAAGGCAAAACAAAATAAGATAAAGATAAAAATATATATATATAAAAAATAAAAATCCAAACAGGATAAAGATAAGAGATATAAAACGATACGAAATAAGTATATGTTGATCATAAAAAGGAAAATAAATTAAAGATAATCATTCATTTAATATTTTCTTCAATGATACATTAAATAGTTTGTGCGAAATGAAACATAATTAATGACGAGAAGTGCACAATCCAGTAATGTTGGGACACGTTCTTTTTGTGTGTCCTGGTGTTTGACAATATGAACATTGTTTTGATCGATCATGTTGTTCTTTTATGTCCATATCAGTCCTTATTTGACTTGACTTAGGCATGTTCTTTTCATGTCAAGACTTTGGGCATAGTATTTGACCAGTGTATGCAGACCAATACTCTTCATTTTTGAGTTCCATCAAATAGTTTTTCCTTGCAATGTTGCTGTTTTTATTTTTTATATTTATTTATTTTTAAATTTTTCTTCTTTTCATTTTTAAGCATTAATTAAGTGTAGTATTTGCATTAGTTTTTTTGTTAGGATTTTGCATTTAGGGTAGACACTTCAATATTATTTGTGTGTCCACTATTAATTAATACTAATTGACTTTAGTTTTTTTATAATTATGTCCTGTATTTTTTACTTGAAATTAACATGATTACATCATCAATAATAATAAAAATAAATACTAATTTATGTTTATAGATTCAACTTTTATGTTATTGTAGAGTTTAATTTTTTATTTTCTTCATTCTTAAAAAAATTTTAAACTAAACATTTTTAATTTATTACTTTTTTATTTTTATTTTGTAAAAATTCATTTATTTATTCATTAATTATATTTCTAACTATTTTAAACATTAAAAATATTTTTTTAATGCATTTAAAATTAAAATTATCAAAAAAAATTAATTTATTATTTTTTTATTTATTTTTGAAATGATGTTAAATAGAGAAATAAAAAATAAAAAAATGCTAGATAGGAAAATAAAAACCAAAGGTGCTAAATAGAAAAAAAATACTAAATAGATAAATAAAAGTATAAATAATGTTAAATAGGAAATTCAACTTTCTTAATGTGCTGCTTTAATTTAATTAATTTTTTATTAATAAAAAAATATGAAACCGCTTTTGCATGATAAGATAGGACCATCCCTATCCGCTCCCAATGTATTCAATTTTTTCAACGTAATTACGTTAAGTACACTGTTTAGTGGATATAAATGTAACCTTGATCCGTTATATGGTAAACTTGCTCCTCTTATTAAATCAATTTCTCACTAGTAATAACTTATAATTTCATAAAAAAAATTATTTTTGACTTTTATATATATATTCACCAGACTGAGCTATTTATTAAAAAAGATATGAAATGTAAAAGGTATCTTCAAAATTCACTAAAATTTAACACAATTATGAGTTTTACATGTTTTTTTTTTACCTCTCGGTCAACTCTGATTTCCGTTTAGTCAAGAAACTGACTTCTATGTTAAAATATTTTACATATATTTCACTTAATTCTGACTAACGTTTATAAATCTATAGTTATATATGTTATTCATTTTTTATATTAACTTTTTTATAATAAAATTAAAATTGTGGGGCTAAAATTATATTATTTTATTGAAAACCCAGTTGACTTAAAGGTTTAAGACAAAATTAAATATCAAATGATTTTGTCCTTTTCTTTTCCTTCTTTAATTTTTTTTTCTTCTCCATTACACGTTTTGAACCATATCATGTATATGCACGGTAAAATTATAATATATGAGAAGATATAAATTTTATCTTTTAAATCAGTTTTGTGTGATTAAATCAGGTTTAAAATTTTGTTTCTAAATATTCAAATAGAAAAATTCAAGAAAAAATATTATAAATTAAATTTATTTGTAATTTATTTTTCTATTTTTGATCTTCATTCATCACTCACTTTTTTGCATATTCATGCTTGTGAAACACAATTTGAGTGTACTTTTTTTAAAAATAAAAACTTTCATTTTAAGCATCATTATGTAACTTGAGATCTCAACTTTGAGTGTGTTTTGCTTTAAGTTTGGTAATCTTAGAAAAATTGAAGTCCTTGAAAACCTTCCTTAATTAATCTGAATTTCCCAAATTTATCTTTTCCATATTGGATATTGTTCCAAAGCATTTTTTTACTACCTTCTAAATTATTTACCCATTTTGGAGAAAAAAAAAGTGTTCAGAATACCACTTCATCTTATAATAAAATAATCCTTTGAGATTTAGGGTTTTTATAAGGTTGGTCAAATTGACCCGTGTGGGGAGAGGTGTACACGTGCGAGTATGCTTTAAGCCCTTGTGAAGTGGCATATAAAAACATTTGAAGAGTTCATTTGTTCACACAAGGTACATTTGCTTACTAGGGTTGAAAGAATGAGTAGTTCAAAGTTGACTGAGTCAGATCGTAGTGAAGAAGGTATTTACAATTGCCGTCATCGTCATGATCCAGAAATAATAGTTAGACTCGAAGAGTAAGATCATCGATCCTCTGTTCTTCACAATTTTTTATTTATTTATTTTTAGTGTCTTTGATTTCAAATGGAATCTTGTTTTAGGGTTAATGGATAGGAAAGGTATAAAATTTGGTAAATGTAATTTTTTTTTTTATCAGCAATCAATAGTTTTTTTATCAACAATGAAATGAAGATGAATGTTATCACTTACAACTATTAAACAATTGAATTTATTACTAATTTAATGTTATTTTATTATTTCAAACATTACGAGATGGAGAAATATTGAATTTTGGAGTTGCAGCACGATTGTTTTGACTTTATTGAAAGATTGTTTTTATTTATACTTTTCAAGGAAACACACAAGCCCTTTCATGATTCAATTTTAATTTTTACATGAGAAATTACAACAATTTCCTACTTTTTA
>Ga0123342_1001221_pt1 | contig 43126 bp, 18 predicted proteins | sample Turbeawhitnodule_FD_89960 | JGI IMG/M metagenome (GOLD analysis project Ga0123342, IMG submission 89960) | Root nodule microbial communities of legume samples collected from Mexico - Turtle bean Mexico white nodule | ecosystem: Host-associated > Plants > Roots > Nodule | place: Mexico: Nepantla...
AAATGAAACCTGAATAACTGAATTTTCTATTTATATGTCATTTTCATTTTAATAATAAAATATTCAGGTATCATTTAAAATATATCACTTCTACTCTAAGGTTATTTTCTAGATCCTTACAGTCACCTCAAAAAAGAAACCAGGAACTATTTCTCCATATGATGAACTTAAAGTATTAAAACCTAAAAAAAATACTTAACTTTTGAAATTCATTGTATATGTAAGAAATTTAATATATTTTCTAAGGCACACAATAAAATATATAATTATATTGAGTATATGAGATACTAACCATGAAATGAGAGTGGTATAATGAGAATGAAAAAAAATGAGAAAAATAATAGGAGCAACTCTCTTAACAAATGCAAATAATATCTTTTTATCTTTTTATGAAATGAGTACAACCTAATACCATAAAACAATTACTTATCTTTTAATGTCAAAATAGGACTCGCATTATTTTTTTATACATTTACAATACCTTAATTTCAATCACGGGAGTGGTTGTTGCCCTTTGGACTACTGATATTTCCTACGAGTTTCCTAATAAAATAACACTTAAATTTCATATAATTTTTAAATAAATATCAACTTTCTTTTTGTTTTAATAAATTAATATTCAGTTCCTTTATTTTATTTATAATTTTTTATTTTAAAACTTTTTTTTATTTTGAACTTAACTCTAAGTTGGAAGAAAAACTTTTTAGTTAATTACATGTTTGATTAAAAAATTGAATAAAAAAAACTAGTACTATCTCCCGTTTCTTATTACAAGTTCTAATAAAATATTTCAATAAGATTAAAATATAGTTAATTTAATTGAAAAAATTAAAATTTTCTTACATTAATTTTTTTTCTATATTTATACTCTTTAAATACTATGACTAATTACTTATGTCATAACTTAAAAAAAATTGATATTTTATATATATATATATATATATATATATATATATATATATATCAACTTAAAATGTCTTAAGAATGATTTGAAATAAAAATAAATAAATGTAATTTCGTATACATTTGTTGTTGGGAGTATTATGAATGTTCAAACCTGTAATCTATTGGAATGTTAGGACGATATCAAAGTAATCTAAGAATGAAACATTGGAAAACTACAAAGAAAGTTCTAAGATGTTTATAGGGAACAAAGGATCACATGCTTATATATAGGAAGTATGATTCTATTGAAGTAATTGGATATTCAGGCTTCATATTTGTTAAACGTGCAGATACAAGAAAATCCACGTTTTGCTATGCGTTTCTTTTAGAGGGAGGAGCAATATGGTGGACAAATGTAAAGTAGTCTATCGTTAGTGCATTCACCGTGGAAGATGAATTTGTAGTTAGTTTTGAGACTACAAGTCAAGATAATTGGTTGCGGAACTTTATTTTAGGGCTTGGAATTATCGACATTTCAAGACTTGAAATTGTCAATAGTATTACTAGACCCTTGAAAATGTATTATGATAACTCCACACAAAAAAATTCTATAAGAATAACAAGTAATATAAAGGTGTTAAACATATGGAGTTCGTAAACAAAGAGTGTCAATAGAACATATTTAGCATAACATTGATGATAGTTGGCCCTTTAACAAAAGGGTTTACCACCAAAATATTCATAGAATGTGTTATGAACATGTGTATTATTGTTTGTTCTCTATGATTACATGAATAATTGTTTTGAGTAATGTAAATAGATAATGTCTTCACTAAAGACATTGGATCAATTATAAGCTCTTAATCATGTCTATATTAGTTAGAAGTCTAGTTTGTGCTACTTGGAAGGGAGTATGTCAATTAAACGATGTACAACTGCCATAACTCAAATTAGTTCATATTCTTAATTAGGAAATTATGATGTACTCAATAAAAAGAATGTTTTAATCCCTTAATACATGTTACGTTTGTTTATTGGTTCATAAAAGTATACAATGTCACATGAGCCAAATGGGAGAATGTAAGATTTTGGTTCTCATGTGAGAGACACTTGACTTGTTAATTAAAGGGACTAATGAGTAAATAAATTAATAAAGGATAATAAAATAGTAATTGGTTTAGTGAGGAGCAATTTCTTGATTATGACTATTATTTGATAGGTCTTGTAGAATAATATGGTTACATTTATATAAATTACTAACGCAAAAATAAGGTCCCCTCCTTGACAAATACATATATTTCTTTGTCTTAAATTCACAAGTAAAAGAAATCCTAGAATAATGAGTCAAAAGGAGTGAAACCTTGAATTGACATTCATCTAAATCGATGCTCAGAAAACTTAGGATTTGTTTGTTTCTATAGATGTATTGTTCACAACCAAAAATGTGAGAGGATATCAATGATTTTGTGGGGAAGAGAAGAAGAGGATATACGTGTGAACAATAAATATCTTTGTATCATTTGTTTACATATAAAACACGTGACTCTCATAATAACAATTGTCATTGTCTACCTGTATATGTTATTTGTGGAACAACAACCTCAAGATGATTATGTTGCTTAGATTGCAAGTTTCTATTTTATTTTATTCGTAATATAGTCAAACTTTTTTCTAGGATGAATACATGTCCGTGCCTTTTGAAAATATTGGTGTTTGAAATGATGCAGTTTTGGTACATGAATATAATTGAAAAAGTATATACAAGAAAAAGAGATTGAAAGATGATAACTTAGAAACTGTTGATTCAAATTCACATACACACGCACCCACACCCACACACGCACGTAAAATTAATACTCTTAACTAATGTAAAATTGTATAATTTTAGCCGCATCTCCAATTTATAAGACATAAATAACTAATTCACATTTTAAGAAAGTTACTAAAATTAGTTAATATTAATAATTTATAAAATGTTTTGAAAAGACTATTGATATCAAATTTTTTTATTTAATTATTCTCACCTAAATAATTAATTATAGAGAGATAATAACAATAATAATGTACTATTCATCTTCTCAAGTCTTCGCATGAGAAAAAAAAAAGATAGTTGACGATATTTATTATTTATGAACTAAAATATTTAAGGGTGTTTTGTAAAAACAAATAATAGACAATTAGAACAAAGGCCTGTAAAAAAGGAAATAAAATTAATAAGATGATGAAAATATACTAGTCCTGAGGTAATATAATTTTCAAAGGAAGTAGTTAGTTATACTCTTTCACCAAAGACTGAAAGCAAATACTTCGTCAAGTAAAAATCAATGCACTCCATTAATTTATTATCAAAATAAGAAAAATGACTACTCTATTAACTTTTATGGAAATAAGAAAAAAATATTTTTTAAAGGTAGAAAAATCACCTTATAAAGAGTACTTTTGTTAAAACAATAATTAGTGTAAGGACGTTTTAAAAGAAAAAATCAGTTGAAAAATAATGAGAAATGAGATGATTTTGCAGATTATTTATTAAAAAAATAAATTTGTTTAAAAAAAGTAAGTGTACAAAAAAACACGAGGATAATTTGTCCGTTTACAAACGAAGTTATTGCTTTATTGTCTTTTTTGTCTAGTTTTTTATGGAAGATAAAATTGAGTACTAAGCTTTTTTTCCTCTCACTTTATGGAAGTTTCCAAATGATGAAATAAAAGATTTCAACTAAAGCTGTTTCTATTCTTCCATAATCAAATACAGGTATTTTTGTGCCTAAAAGATACGGAATTTTCTGTACCATCCTCTACTTGGTAAATCCGTGAAAAAATTTCGACACAATACAATGTACAACAAAACTTACTGATGTTTTGCTACATAAATCAGTATACAGGGTTGTGTATGAATCGAGCAGAACATGAAAACTGGAGGCCATGTTGTGGCTCAAATTGTATACATTGATGGGGTTATTTATTTCTGTCAGGTATGTGTGTTCATCAAAAGGTGCAGATGGCTAGAGATACAACCAGGGATATTCCTTTCTCTGATTATTCAGGAAACTATTTTCACTGTGCATGGCAATAGGTATCTTGCACAATCCTCCACATGACAAAGTTGTAGAAGAAAAGCAGACCAACCCCATAAACCATTTTTTTTTTCTCTTTCTTTCTAAGTGACCTTGACTATGGCTGAGGGAGGATGCTGCTAACCTGTTACATTTAATTACTTTCTCTAAGCAATAACTGTGTATGTTTAGCCGAAACCTATGAAATAAATCTTCCATATCAGTTGAAAAAGAAGTTATAGTGGAGTAAAAAGTGAAGGCAGTCCCTTGGCATGTTGACTCTCTAGCTCAAGAAGCATCAATGATTTCTGCCTCTGATAGCGGTTTCTCTTGGCAGCTAATGCTGCAGAAGAAGTCATAGAACAGTCGATAATAAGCACAGAATTCAAATATTCAAAGTTGATAAATAGAACTCTTTAAACTTAGAAGTCCACATAAAACCGAATATCTCATCATTTGGTGGAATTTAAGCAGCTCGAACCCAACACTCGCCAGATGGGAAATTCAATAAGAGGATCCATTTTATGAAAGAAAACAAAATATTACAGCTGGTGCATGTACAAGGCCGCTAAAAAAGCAGTTAGATTGGATTTAAATGATTTCTACTTCATTTATCTTTGATTCAACCCCAGATTAAACCGGCAATGGAGGTTATTCATAGGAAAAAAATAAAGATTAATGAAGATCTCGTACGTCAACTTAAATCATTATATAAACAAGAATGTACATTATTTTGCCACTTTTGAAATAATGAACATAAGTAAAACTTGAATAATACACATGACAGCTGAAATAAAATAAGATTTATGAAGGATGCTTTCAATGATCATGACTGGAGCAGTTAGATTTCATTGAAATTTCAACCAGTAAGAGTTTGCAAGAGCAAGAAAACTAATATAAATACTGCACAAAAATTAATCTGTGTACAACTTCATGGGTTGTCAAAGCATAATTTTCCATTCATATAAGAGTCCGAGTTACTGAAAAGAGCAACTAACTACTACTCCGAGAAAGCAAATAAAGACCCAGAAAACCAATAGACGTCACTAGGAATATTATAAATAAAAATGCACGAGACGCAGAATCTTATTGAAATTATACTTACACATTAATTCATGAGGGAGAGCAAAATCATAATCGTTCCTTTTCCTCCTGATGTAGATATATGCCAGCAGCAGTGCCACACACAAAACAAAAACACACGACAGGCCTATTGCAAGTTTGCCCCAAGTGGATAATCTGCCATGCTCCCAAAAGATAGGACATGACGGAAGAGATGGTACACCGCACAATCCCTTGTTGCCAGAGAGACTGAATAAAAAACAAATCACATTGAATATTGAAAAGAGATTATTTCTCATTGGATTATACAATCGATTACAGATGTGTGATACGAGTTTTTTTTGCATTTTTTGCAACCTTAGAAAGTTAAATAGCTACTAGTAATTTAAGCTGAGTCTAGCACTCAAAGCTGATGATAACTGAATTGATTGACATAATGTTCGTCATCTTGAATGGGCATAGTGTAACAGTTTAATTTAAGCTCACACACACATTGGGAGATAGGGAAAACAGTAAGACAAGAGACAAAAATAAGCCAAATAAGGATAATTATATATACAAGCGAAGTTATTCAACATTTCAATCTGAACACAACATTATGCAGAAACAGATAGAGCAGAGCTAGCAAATTAAAGTGGCATACTCAATAGCTCCACCATGCACACCAACCGAATAAAGTTGCTCTGGAACTCGTCCTTCCAATCGGTTACCATTCAATAGCCTGACATGATTAAATAGATTAGAAAATGACATTTTTTATAAAGCAGAAGCATTGTAGCACCCCAATTCTGACAGAAAATGAGATTGAACTTGAGGGAAAATAAGTGCTAAAAATAAAGGAGGGACTATACGTCTTACCAAACAGGAAAAGAAATAAAAGAATAAGGTTATCGATCCTATAGAGACGATCACATGAATTGATGTAGTGGATACTTACACGAGCTTCAAATTCGAAGATGCCAAACCCTCAGGTATGGTTCCCGTTAACTGGTTGTTAGACAAATCCCTAAAGTAAAGTAGGAGGAGAATTTGTAAGGAGATGTAGCATTATTACTCGTCTGCCAGAATTTGTAGCTAACTCGGATAATAACTGATCTTACACTTGTATAAGAGATTTTTGACCTAGTCCAGGTGGTATTCCACCCGCCAAGGAATTAGAACTCAAATTCCTGTAAAATTAAATTACCACCAGTATGAAAATGAGCAAGACTAATCTGGCAAAACACGTGCTGCATGCAACAGAAGAGGCATAAGGCAAAGGCATACAAAATCTTTGCCAACATTGAAACAGAGAGCAACACTTAATAAATAATGAATGTGGATACAAGACAGAACCGCATAAAAAATGTAAGGAAAACAATCGATAAGAAGGACAAACAGCAAACTTAGAAAAAAAGGCCAGGTATGGAAAATCGAAATACTTGCAGTGGCCGAAGGTGCTACCTCCACCACCACTTCATGAGTCTATCTAATGGTTTAACATATAGGAAAAAATTGGGTTGAAAGTAGAGACCGTGATACTTACAGGCTTACCAAGTTGGACAAAAGACTAATCTGGTCGCTTATGTACCCTTTCAAGCCCTGAGTGCTAAGATCTCTGAAACCGAAACAGGCATTAAGATTGATTGGTACATGAATTGGCAGAGTAAATAAATTGAAAAAGAGTGGAAAGAAGAGTTACATTACATCTCACTTATGACGAGAGCAGTTTTATCGGTAGTCATGCGGCAGGTAACACCCTCCCAAGCATCCCAAGTAGTAGGGGCACAGGGATCACCATTCCAACCCATTCTATCAGGAACACGAAGCGACTCTTTTAACGCCTTCATTGCAGTCGCTGCAAACACATCACAATTACACATTACAGTTCGAAACTTTCTATTATATTAGTATGAAGCTATGAATGAAATAAAATTATAGAAGAGTGAGACCTTGGAGAGGGAGAGTGGAGGGATCGAGAGGGACCAACGCGTAATTCTCAACGCCACTAATGAGAGGGGCACCCACAGCCGGCACGAGCTTCAATGTGAACACGTTGGAGCTCAAGTTCTTAAGGGTGTAATTCAAAGTCAACGCAGAGAAACCACCAACTTGTTTGTATATGTCAAGCCTGGTCACATTATCGCCGTTGATGAACACGTCGAAGACCCTCTCCCCTGCTTTTTTCACGCTGGAATCGATCTCTGCGAAATGCAGCCACACGGCATAGTCCATCTTTGCGTCCACTCCCAATTCGTACTCCAGCGTCCCCTCCGTGGTCACCGCCGACTGGTACACCTTCATGGGGAAGTAATTAGGCTCCTCGTCGGCGCCGGAGATTGAGTTCGCCGTGGAGAGGAAGCTTACGTCGTTGGAATATTGGGGAATTGTTCTGAAGGCAGAGTCCGGCTGCCAGGAGCGAGCGAAGCGGTCGGTGTCGTTGGAGAAGGCGGCGCCCCAGTGGTGGGGGGCGCCGCAGGAAATGCGGCCGTAGTTGACGAGGATGGTGTTGTCAGAGGCGCCGTAGGCGGCAGGGTGGACCTGGATGAGCTCGAGGGAGGAGACGAGGGGGGCGTCGGTGGCAAAGCCATAGAAGCAGAGATCGAGGGAGGAGGAAGTGTTGGAGAGGGAGGCGAAGAGGTCGGAGTAGGCGCCCTTGGCAGCGGTGGACTCGGGCCAGGGGGAGCGCCAGCTGAAGATGACGGTGGAGGAGAGGGAGACGTCGAAGGAGGGAGGTCGAGACTTGGCGTCGTAGTTGTCGTAGACGGTGAAGGTGCGGAGAAGGTAGCGAGAGGAGGAGGGGAGGGAGGGGAAGGTGTAGCAGTTTTTCTTGCCGTAGGAGGAGGAAGGGAAGAAGCGGAGGGTTTTTTCGGAGGGGAGGGGGAAGTTGAGAGGTTGGGAGACGAGGGCAGAGGAGCCGGCTGAGAAGAAACGGTCGGAGAGCCATGTGGTGTTGAAGGAGTCAGTGGAGTTGGCGGAAGTACCACAGTTAATATGGTAGGAGAAACCTGTGGAATGAGTGAAGGAGTGTTAGTGAATGAGGAAATGTGGGAGGAAGGAAGTTGAAGTTGAAGTTGGGAGTGACTTACCGTAGGGGTATGGAGGAGGAGGAGGAGGTGGTGGTGGTGGTGGTGGTGGTGGAGGTGCAGAGGTGGTGATAGGGATGGTGAAGAAGAAGAGAAAGAAAGAGAAAAAGAAAGAGATGAAGAAAAGTGAAGTCATGGTGTGAAAGTGAATGAATGAAGGTGGAAGTGAGGGATTTGATAATGATGATAAAGGCTGAGAGAAGATAGTGAGAGATGCCGAGATTAGCGGGAGAATATGGTTGGTTGAATTGAAGGAGAGAGTAGCTCTGCAATGCAATTTTTGGTGCCAAATCACCCTTCTTTCCCTTCTCAATCTTTCACTCCTTTTGTTTTTTCATAAAATCACTTCATAATCCAATCTATTAATATTTTAATTCTTTTTTATCTTACCTTATTAATATCTATTATTATATTATTATAAAGGATTGTCAGATATTATTTTATTTAAAAAAAAAATCAAAATATCATTTCCGTAGTTCTTCATGTCACTTTACTAAATATGGTGAACCTGACGGATTGTAAGAAAAGCTTAAAATGTGACTTATTTGTCAAAAGTTTACCTAAAAAACTACTCATGGTTTAGATAAGTTTAAATTTGGACCAAAATAAGTCCATACAGAACGAGGTGGATTATTGTATCATTCTATTTACTCTAATAAATACTGTTTAGTAAGCGCTTACCAAAAAATATATTTTATTAATTATAAAATTGGTAAGTAATTAAAAAACATATCACTGTGTAAATAACTATCTACCTTAAATTTGTTATGAATAAAAACTTATTCGTAGATTTTATATTTGGATAAAATTTATAAAAGGATAATTTATTTTTATACTAGATTAAAAATGTTTTGTAATAAAAAATTATAACTTGTAATTTTTTTTTGTATAATTTTAAATTTCATTTAAAAAGCTAGAATTTGAATTATTTTTATATTTTTAAATTTACCTATCTTTTCTTTGTATTCTTTCTCCAAGTTTACCTTGATTGGAATGCAGTTAGATTAACTAAGAACAAAATATTTGAAAGTACTACTATTGATTAAAATTTATTTTTATTGATGTTAATAAGATTTATTTTTATTTTTACTATATATTATTATTTCTTGCTCAATTAGTTAAAATATTTTTTTCCAATACTAGAAAGAACTATATTTTTACAAATGTCGTTTGATTGAAATTTGTGGTGAACTATTCTTTTATCTTCAAGACCAATATTATTCTTTGTTTCTTTGTAAATAGTTTGTTGAGCCTTTTTATTTTAAGTGAAAAAACTTGTTCTTACAAGACTATGACAAAATATTTTTACGAGTTCCAATTTCAAGATATTGGAGTTGAAAAGTTATTTGTATAATTTGGATGTCTTTCATATCACAGGCCCGCATATGGTTTAAAAAGGATTCAATTATATTTTAATCATATTTTACATATATTACTAATTAAATGTTTTAAGATTTCGTTGTTTGAGTTAACTATACCGAAAAGGACCATCCGACCAACCACTTTTTAAAAATATCTTCTTTTGTTAATATTTACTTAGTGAATATCGATAAAAAAAAATTAATAATTAGTTATAATCAATAATTTTTTTTAGAAATTTTAGTTGCTTTTATTCTTAATAATTATAATCTATATCAATTAAAAGCAATCACGATTAACCTTAATTAATTTTTTAATAATATCAAATAAAAAAATATTAGCAAACTTTGAAAAGATAACATTAATTAAAATTGACTACAAAAATAATAACATTAATATTTTAAATTATTAACAATTATTTGATATTTAAATAATTTTTTATATCTGATAATTAAATCATCTAATCCAAACAAGAAAAATTAAACTATAACTTTTCATGGTAAAAATATTTTTAATTATCACTTTATTGAGTACTTGTAAATAATTTAACTGTGAGTAACTATCGATTAATTATATTATATAACACTAGATAGGACATCTCAAAACAATATTACAAAAAAAATATTTTTTAGTCTTATAACAGTCTATCACCTTAAAAATGATATAACGTTTTATAATTAGTTGGTATCACAGTTCTTTTGCATCTGTTAATACTCCAATTATTATTTAAAAATACATTAAAAAATTTGTTTGATATATTTAATAATAATTTTAAATTTCCGCGAATGGAAAAATAAAAAAAGTTACAATAAATTATAAGTAAGTATACGAAACAAGTTTAACAACAATCTATTCACCCAGGTTGGATTTCCAAATTACGAGATTAATTCCAGAGTTACTTAATAGTTAATCAATGCACGTTAAAATTAATTTATGTAATACCTAATTTTTAAATACATAAAAGAGAACATTTTAATCCTTTTGTTTTTTTTTTAAGTTTACAAATTATTGACATAATTTTCATGATTATAGTGAACATTATGGATAAAATTACATTATATATAAAACTGTCTATATGAGTTAATATATTGATTTGTGAAAACTACTTAAAATCATATTATTTGTGACTGGATAATAATATATATATATATAAAGTATATATATATAAAGTATATATATATATATATAAAGTATATATATATATATATATATATATATATATAAAGTTATTTTTATATAAGTTTAGAAAACTCCTTTATCTTAGAAGAAGCTTCGGAACAATGATTAGTATAGCCATTTTTAAAACTATATGTATAAAGTTTTGTCTTTTACCAAATCAGTGAATTGATTGATTAATGCGTCAAAGCTTTTATTTTATTGGACCTCAAAAAGTAAAAAATAAGGATTCTTAAACTTTTGCACGTTCCTTTTATTTTTAACGGAAAATATTAAAACCAAATAAATACTTTTTTTAAATGAGTAAAAATAAATAAAGAGAAAGTGATAATTTTAGATTAATAAGTAAGAGCAAGATTAAATTTAATATCCCTCCATTTAAGTAACTAAACAACCATCACGGGAATATTTTTGAGATGACATGAAACTAAATCTCAAGAATTTAAGAATAGTTTATTTATATATTATAATTAGTATAATCATAATATATTGATTTGATGACTCATTTTAATCTTAATCTAATATGTTATAATTTTATAAATTTACATTTTAAATAAATAAATATATTAGTAGTAGATGCGAGTAGGTGAGTAGTGGGGTTGGATATGCCAAACGTTAATTTTTATGGGAAGAAACGTGGTACCCACTAATTAGAGTCAACCCACCACCACCTGCACGCCAACAACACATGCAGCTCTGGCATTTACTTTTCTTATAATTTTAATAAAATTAAATTTTAACTTTTCATGTTTTATTTTATAACATCACACTAATAAAAACTTTATGAAAGTTAAAAACAAATTGTTTATAACATAAAACCATTTATTTATGCCTAAACTAGACCTAAAATTACAATTTGAATTCTTATTTTATAGAAGATAAGAAGTTAGAGGTAACAATATTTTCCTCAAAATTAAAGTTTTTTTTTTGTAAATATATATATATATATATTTATTAATTAATAAACATAAAAATGAAATGTCAATAATTAATAATTGAAAATTTTAAACATTGCATTTAAAAATAAAATTTCATTAATTTAGCCCACAAATTAGAAAAGGATTTTTATAATCACTTGACACATTAAATGATATATATGTATACATTAATTTAGGAGTTTATTACAAATAGTCACAAATATTAAATGTTAAATCATGTTTTCAAATGTGTTGTCTTATCAATATTTTTCTAAATTAAAATATTATTACAAATTTATGTCACAGCTTACAACTTATCATTATTTTTAGTCAGTGTAAATATTCATAAACAAATTAAAATATTTCATATTATGAAAGAAATTTGTTTAAAGTCTTAAAATAAGTGTTTGAAATCATTTAAAAGTAATATTTAAAGATATTATACGTTTAATCTTTAATTTAATTAATAATGTATTTCATGTGTGTAATATATTTGTTTATTTATATTTTCATGGACGGTATTAATTGAGTTTACAGATTTGTGAGGTGAGAAGATATTAGAACAGTACACATAGCATATATGAATTTGAGCATGGGTTTTTTTCTAAAAGAAAAATGATAGGGTGAGTTTGGTAAAAGGGCGTGCAACTAGAAAATCAGAAGATTCCTTTCTAATTCAACCAAAAATATATCTTCTTCCTTCATTCTTTACTTCATTCTCCACATTTTTGTGGGGAGTTGCTTCCTACACCTCTACGTTTTTCTTCCTCCACCCCCATAATGTTATACAAAGATAAATTTATCTTTAATATTTTTTAAAAACCCTAAAATGCACATAACATCCACACTCTACTCTTTCTTCTTCCTTTGCACACAGACAGATTCCATTGTCTTTTAACGACGGTGTTGCTCCATCTCTTGGCACAATAAGGGGTTTCTGTTGGTGGTAGTTGGTGGTGTCTTGATGACTTGGTGGTTCTGTGTTCGGAGAAGAAGGTAAGTAAAAAAAATTTCGTTTTCGGATCTGTAGTTCCATTTTTTTTTGTGGATTTTCATTTCCACAATTCATATGTTGTGGTTCCAGACAGTGCAGTCTGCTAGGTTTACAAGACAAAGAATCCACACTTTGTTTTTAGTATTCTGGAATACTGAATCCGCATAAATCACAGATTGAGGCATTCGTAAATCTTTCAGATTAGGGAGTCCGATAAGCTTCCAGATTGGCAGATCCGTAGTAGTCATCTAGATTTCAGAATTTGTAATGCATATTCAGATTTATATATATATATATATATATATATATATATATATATATATATATATATATATATATGTGTGTGTGTGTGTGTGTGTGTGTGTGTGTGTGAAATGCACAATGTTGTGAGGTTTAATATATGTGGATCATGACTGCTTGTTTGTGATACTAAGTCATTAGTTTAGGGTGGGTGAGATTGTCTGCATTGTTTGTAATTTGGTTCAACTTAAATGATGTAATTGAACATAAATGGTGAGGACTAGGAGAGGAGGTTCACAAGGTGATCGTCTATCTAGCGGGTATGAAATCCCAGTTCTTCACTGAAATCATGACCTGTTGTGATTGTTTACATATGGGTTTGTACTTTCATTCTAATCCCTTCTACTTTTGTGTAGACCACATGCTCATCAAGAGTTGTCTAGATGTTAGAAGAAAAAGACATGTTAATGAATATGAAGAACATGTTGAACATGAAGATGCATAACATGTGGAATCGGAAGAAGCCGAACCCCAAATGGAGGTGGAGGATGAAGGCGCACCTTAAGTAGGAGGTGAAGGTTATCCCGAAGGTCCAGTGGATGGGTCACTGTTGACAGGTTATGAAGACCATGTGGCCATGCAATTATGGAATGGAGTGGTAAGTAAATATGTTGTAATATGATACTTGTTCACTGTTAATTTTATATGATTTTGGTTGGTTAAATTAGGATTGAGGGGAGTTAAAATTGGTATCACATGACCGAAAAATGAATAAGATGGGTGTTTCTCATCCTAGTACATGCAATGAATTTAGGTTTAGCTAGGCTTGTTGGGACAAGCTATACATGGTAGACAAAGGATTGTTGTGTTCCTTTTTAGAGAGGTGGCACACAGAGACAAATTCTTTTCATCTGCTTGTAGGTGATTTGACTATCACATTAGATGATGTGTCGAATTTGTTGTACCTCCTTGTTATCGAACAATTTTACACGTACCCAAACTTAGATGTAGTTGCAGCGACCGACCTAAGCTTAGATGCAGTTGCGACGACCGATTTGCTTGTTGATTCACTTCAAGTAGATCAGGCACTAGCACCTGCTGAGACTCGTCATTATCAGGGTGAACATGTATGTCTAAGCTAGTTGAGAGAGGTGTATGAGGACGCATGTACCAAGAGACAGTGGACCGCGACTGCACAAGCATATTTGCTACACCTAGTAGGTTGCAACATCTTTGCAGATAAGAGTGCTACGTCGATTAATGTATCATACTGGGGATTATTTGTAGATTTGAGGCACATGGGGGGATACTTGTGGGCAACAACTGCTTTGACCCACATGTATGAGTAGTTGGGAGATGGTAACTATGTGAATACATGATAGTTAGCTGGGTATGCCACGTTATGGCATCGTGTATACACCATAACTTTTCGACTGTTGGACAAATACAACTTCGGGATGACTATGTTGAGGATGAGTCGCGGTGCATGAAATATGTGGTTGAGAGTAGGTTGTCCACACTTGCATCTGTTCAGATACAATTAGATAACATCTCTAGAGGTGTTGTTTGATGGATGCCTTATATAGAGCACAAACCGGTGCGTCCTTTCGAGTGGATTGCATTATTTTCAGGGTACATTCGGTCGAGGGCTTGCAGGCATATGCATTTTCCTGAATGTGTACTCAAACATTTTGGATATATACACTGTATCCCTCGTCACCTAACCACCGTCCATCATGACGATCCCTCCACATCGAAGATCGACCGACGATAGTTAGATTTTAATGACAATCTCGTACAGGATGTCGCCTTAGCAATTGATGTTGGAGCCTGTGTTCTTGCTTATATGGAGTGGTTTCAGTCTATATTCAGATGGCTGAGGATGATCGACCTCCAGTGATTACCCCTTATGCACGATATCAGGACGGGAACAATACTATCTCTGAGCATCCCGTAGTGGTAAGAACTTATTACTTGTTTATTTAAATAATACAAGCTGATTTGTAATTAATATAATTTGTTATATCATTGTAGGGTCTTTGTAGAATAATTGTATCCACCTTGGAGTTGATTGTAGACGATGGTCATGTCATTGAGGATACACCTGCATGGGTAGGGATACAAACAATCCTGATGCTAGCCCGATTAGCCATAGAGGACATGTTTGTGTATGTCCGCAGACGACGACAGACGATGATGATAATCATTTTAGTTGTTGCTATATTTTATAAATTCATGAAGAAACACTTAGTTATAAAGGAACACTTTGGTTATGAAATCAGACAATTTCTTCTTCCGCATTTATAATAGCCACAATGTTAACATATTCATTTATCAATGCGATTACAACTAATAACTAAAAATATCATCTAATAGACTTAATTTGTGTAAAAACTTGCATTCGACTACTATAATATGAAAAGCAAGTTTTGGTGATTGGATAAGAATGAGTAAACCACAAAATATCTGTTGGTGGAATCGGGCAACCTTCTTGCAACTGAACTTGTTAAAAATTATAAGTAATGTCATTAATTATGTTTTCCAATGATTCATAAAATTCATTAACAATGAAGTTCAAAAACCTAAACAAAATGATTTCCATAAACATGTCCAATACAGATGATGCGATGATGATTAAAATCTATTGGTTGCGACCTTAATGGGAAAATAATGAGTGATTATTTAAGAGATAAACACACAAAAATCACATTATATCGATTCGTAATAACATATTCCATATCCGGAATTCTAATCCACTTATTTATACTAATTTGCATATAGAAGAAAATGTAACAAGTTAATCCAAGCAATACATTATTTTACAATAAATAACATCATTCAAAATGAATAGAATTACCATGTGGTCAACTAAAAGTGAATTTTTTAAATATTCATATCGTTCATCACCGCCAAACAAATAAATATATTCTTGACGTCATTGACAAATTCATACACACAATAGCCCAAGACTCCTCTCCCGTACCCAATAATGCAGCAAGCGCACGATAGCCACAATGGTCGTAAACCTTAACATCAACAATGTAAGGATGAATTCCCACAGGAAATTGATTTAGCATTGAGTTTGATTTGATCAGAGGTATCTCTGAAATGAATCCATAACTACATTTCAAAGTAGAAGAACTATCATATTGTGAAACAATCGCATCAACATGTTCAAAGCTAAGAAGCTCAGACACAGATACGACCACGGACACGGAGATACAACTAAATTGAAAATTATAGGACACGGGACATGACTATGTATAAATTAAAATGTAATATATATTTTGTTATATAAAAAAAATCAAGAATTACAATTATATATTTATATAATAAAATATATTTAAATTATTTGAAAATATTAAAAATTTAATAAAAAAATTAAATTCAAATTAACATTGTATTGTATGTAAATTATATGAAAGAGTAAGCAAGTACTACAAAATGAAAAAGTAGTAATTTATTACAAAAGAAAAAGTTTCCTCTATGACATGTATGAATTTAATGCCAAATAAAATAATTTCAACATTGGAATTGGAACACTCAGAAAGGGATTCATTAGGCAGAGAAACTGATAATTATAAACTAGTAATAATAAAATTAAAAACCTAAAAACACTTTACGTTACTTACCTCTCTCCAGCAGGTTCTCTTCTTTCTTCTTTTTCTTCCTTTCTTCTTCTTCTTCTTCTTCTTCTTCTCTTCTTCCTTTCTTCTTCTTCTACATTCAGCAACAATGCTCTCCACCACACTAGAATTTTATGTTATGCGTTCTAACTCAGATTTATAGAGTGTATTTTTCATATTATAAATCATTTTAAGGAAAATGATATTATTTATTCCTAATTTCCTCTTTTCTTTCTGGATTTTCTTAAGATTTTTGTATAATTTTTTATTTAAATGATTCGTTTGAGATTTTGTTTGAGATTTTGTCTGGTTTTGTTTGAGATTTAGTGTGGAAGAGGTCTTTAAACACTAGATCGCGTCTTTTCTGGCTTTTCCAGCGTGTCCAAGGAGGGGAACGCGTCTCCTTCGGCGTGTCCAAAAAGAGGGTTGTTTCTGGCCCATTAAAAAGTGTCTGACACAGCATCGTGCACGCATCCGCCGTGTGTCTGTGTCGGCGGTGTATCGAAAACACTAACCACACCTTTTTGGTTATATGTGAGCTTTATAGGTTTAATGTAAGAAGGAATTTGCTTCATTGATCTAGCAAATTATCTCCAACATCCTTTTTGTGCCCATTTTGTTTTGACTTTCTCATTTTGTGGATACAAAGATGTCTCATCTGGATAGGCAATCTCACGTAATTTGGATTTGATGTTAACCTTACCAGCCATGTCAACCTTATTGAACCGATTCATGATGACTGTCCACTCTTGTTGGATGGACAATGGTCGTCAATGATCGTCAACCTTAACATCAACAATGTAAGGATGAATTCTCACAGTAAATTGATTTAACGTTGGGTTTGATTTGGTCAGAAGAGTCTCTGAAATGAATCCCTAGCTACATTTTAAAGTAGAAGAACTATCATGTTGTGAAACAATTGCATCAACATGTTCAAAGTAAGAAGGAATTCGCTTCGTTGATCTATCAAATTTACTCTGACGTCTTTTTTGTGCACCTTTTGTTTTGAATTTCTCATTTTGTGGATACAAAGATGTCTCATCTGGATAGACAATCTCACGTAATTTGGATTTGATGTTAACCTTACCAATCATGTGAACCTCATTGAACCAATTTATGATGACTGTCCACTCTTGTTGGATGGACAACTCTGTTGAAGTATCACCGCTTGAAATATCTAAAAAGCTTAATTGTGTCAAAATAAAATGCACTGACTGAAATGGTATACTACATACACCAAAGGAAGTCAATTCACAAGCAAAAGAAAGACCATGAGCAAATCTAGTGGTGCACCACAACGAGATTTATCTAAACCAACATATTCAACTCGAAACTCTCTTCTGTAATATACTGCAAAGCATATTTCGATACAAAGTCAACCAATTTATTATATCTTGTTACATTAAAGACAAGACTCACCACATGCAAACTATTTTTTTTCAAATGAAGATTTAATTGCATTATGTTGCAAGATGATCATCTTATTCATGGAATCCCAACAAAAGCATAAGTCCCCCATTGTCGTCTTAAAGATCCTTTTTAAATGCCAATGTGCAGACTCAACCTTGTTACTTGTCGTGTTGCCTAAGTGCACAACTTTATCCGTCCAAGCCTTAACAAACTTTTCTTTATGTGGATTTAACTAGGTATTAATCACATATTCAGTAAATATAGGTAATGGTGAATAAACAACATTAAATGTCTCCACACGATGTTGATAGGACTCTACATTTTGACAATCAACAATAGCTCCCCAAGATTCCATCACTTGATCCCATTCCTCTTTTGGATGAACAATCATGTTACATTTTGCTTTAATATTTTTATCAATGTGGAAACGACATAACAAATGAGCAGCTTTGGGAAACACAACATTTATTGCATTCTTTAGAGCAATATCTCTATCACTGACCACAACCTTTGAGTATGAATCAACTCTAAAAAACAACTTCTCAGTTTCTCAAGGGCCTATACAAGTTTATGAGGATGTTCTGATGCGAGTAACTTAAATGCAGTACTGGAGGTCAATCCCGTTGAGATAACACCAACAACTTCAACTAAGGGCATCTTATACCTATTAGTTTTGTACATAGTGTCCATCATCAATACAATGTTAAAGGCATTCAATAACTTTCACTGAATCAATGTGTGTCCAAAATAAATCTTGCACAACATTCGTCATTTCCTCAAACCTAAACCAATGGACATACATATCTCAATCAAGTAACATCATTAATTGTTGCATTTCAATTCTATCACCTCGTTCTGATTTTCTGTACAAATATAGTGTGCATTGTAAACTTGTTTTATTGTGGTCACATTTTTCTCATTATGCTCTTTCATTGTTAGAATAATATTTATGGGTTTCACTGCATTGTCTGTCATGTCCATAAGCATTGACTTTTCACTACATATGAACCTACCAGCATATGGATGACCAACCAACATATTTGCCAACTCATGATTATGAGACCTATAAAGTAATTTCAATATCCATCCTTCAACACTCTTTACCGGATACCCTCATAATCTAAAAGGACAATCACATTTCCTACTTCCACTCTTAATAACCTGTAAATCCTTCTTATATCGCTTGTATTTACCTCATCTCTTACAAACTAATAATACAAATGTCTTCCTTCCTCGTTAGCCAGTTGAAGTATCTGATCTTAATATCACAATAATAAAACCAAAGTGAAATGTAACTTTTCTAACCCACATCAAGAGCCCATCCCGAGTACGAAATCTCTACAAAAGTTATCATAACAGATTATTTAATTTACAAAACAACAAACAACCTAAACATAATTTACAAACTTCAAATTTACCTCATTTGTGTAAACGCATTTGTACATTCATATCCCTTTGATCTATTGTCTATTACTTTGTTGGATAATGACTTCTCAATATCATCATCATGTAGACTATTCCACACATCAACCCCATCACGTAATTCTTGTTCGAATTCTTCGCTATCGTCCATACTTCTACAAATTAACATTTTACCATCAAATGCAAACAAATTATAAAAAAAAAACTAAACCATTGCATTATGAATCCATCAATCCATAAGTCAAAATATTCATTATGGATCCACCAATCCATAAGTCAAATAAATCATTCTGGATCCACCAATATGTAATTCAAAACATGCGTAAGTCAAAATAACTTTCAGATCCATCAATCCATAACATAAATTAGGTTTCCGGATTCAACAATCCGTAAGTCAACAATTTATTACAAATTTCATTCGGAACACCCCCTTACCCAGAAAACAAAATAATTTAATTACAGAGCGGTGAATCCAGAAATCACATTTTCACTTTCGGATTGATCAATCTGTAGTACAATCCTGGAGCCCGATTTCCAGTAACCACAAAAACTCCATAACCACCTATGCTTTTAAAAAAACTTAATTCTTACCTCTAAAAGCCTGCCAATACTTCGACAGTGCAACCCACTCCTCCACCTTGCTTTACATAGCTAAAATGACCCTCCATCAGCACCTCAGATGAATGAAGAAGAACAATGCCAAACCAACTCATTCACGATACCTAAAATTTTAAGGGTGCATGAAGAAACTCCCCCTTTTGTTTGTCTCCTAAGAAACTCAATTTCCTTTCTCCTTTCATCATTATTAGCTAATTTCAAAAGAGTGTAGAGAACATTTTGGGAGCTTTATATTAAGTAAACATCTCTTTCCTTTAATTTCTACTTCTTCCTCTAATAGGCATGCATGAGTGGAATTTTAAAAGAAAAAAAAAAGTTTGATGACTTTAAGTTTATTTAGTGATGGTTAATGGCTAGGGTTTTATTTTTATAAGCCATTACTCTAAATTTGAACAATTCTCCAAATTTAATCAATATATAAAAATTAACTCAGTAGTTTATGATTGAAAAAAAGAATAATTTTACTCAAATAAAATATATGTAACCATTACGAAAAATATATGTTCACACTCAAGTAACCATTACCAAAAGAATATATGTTTAAACTATCATTCTTGATCTAATTGTTTTAATAAGGAAAATTTTCATTAAATACATCAATTTAAGAAGTGATTCTTTTAATAAAATATTTTATAACAATAAAATAATAATATATAGAGTTGTCTAGAAAGTAAACAACCGTGTCAACCTATCACAGTCTTTTTAACAAAAAAAATAAAAAAATAAAAAAATAAAATATATATATATATATATATTTAAATTTATAATTAAATGATATAAAAAATTATTAAAATAATAATATTATTAGTTTTTAAGTGGATATAGAAAAAAAGGTTTTCAACTTATCTAGGTTTTTTTTACATCCCCTATAGAGGTAGTTCAAATGGTTTTGTAATAAAAGTCGAAGAAAGGTCTAACGAGTAAAAGGGGTGGGAAAAGAAAAGCCCAATACGTGTGTTGTGGAGCCCAAAAAGCATGTGGGCGGGGCGTGAAATCGAAGTGGTACTAGCACAGGACTTTTCTTAACCGTTGGATGGGTTTATTGGATGACAAAACCCACTCTATCTCACTTTTTTGTTTGCATGCGTTGAACCTCATCCATTTCCGTTATCCTTATCCCAGTCTTCTCTACAAATTACCACCCAAACTCATTCAGTTTATTGACAGGAGAAAGTCTTAGTTTTTCTTGGTAACTTTTTATTCAATGTTTGAATTGCTTCACGATGATTCTTGTTCCACTGTTGGATACAAATATTTGGTTTGATTGTTTCTCCAAACAAACACTGTTGCAGGAATCAACCAAGCTCAAAGATGGTGGTGAAGATTCGATTGGCAAGGCTCGGCTGCAGGAACCACCCATTCTATCGCGTCGTTGTTTCTGACAGCAAAACACCAAGAGATGGCAAACATCTTGAAGTTGTAGGCTTCTACAATCCTCTCTCAGGTTATTCTCTTATTCTTAACGTATTGTAAAATGGTTCTGTCCAGTGAGGTTGAAAATTTCCTTTTTCAAAAGAAACATTTACAGGGTTATACCATTCAAAATTCCAATTTGCTCTTCAGTACAAGGTAAACATTTTCTTTCCTAAAAGAAACTAAAATTAAGGTTAAGCCATTGTTGTACATTTATATAATACGAAAACCTGCTGCAAATGTAGTGTGTGTTTGTTACTGTTATGTCTAATGTTTATCTGTTTGGAATTAGAAATATGAGGGAGGATGGTTGAAGTTGGTACTAATTTTTCTTCGATGTATTACTTTTGTGCAGGCAAGGATGATGAAGAACAAATGCGTCTCAAACTTGAAAGAGTGAAGTAAGTAACTTTCTCTAATGCTAGGTTATCTAGTTGTCAGTATATATCAGTGAGGGAAAATAATGTTACTGCCAGGAACATGCTTTCATTATTTGCTTGGCAGAACCTTACCGGGTTCATCTTAATTCTCGTAGAGTGTAGGCTTCTAGATAGATGAAACACGTGTGAAATACTAAAATTCAAGGCACATAGTTTTTGTTGCCCCGACCAAAATAATTGTAGCTCCAAATTTTCAATTTTTTGTTTTCTACTCTCCTGACTTTTCCTTAATACAATAAAATTGTCTTTATAATATTTTTTTTTCTTTATATATATACTTTTGCTAAATTACTAGGTAGAAGTTTTTATGGTGGTAATGGGTTTGTGCAATTGTGCAGAAGGCCATTGGCAGTATAATGAGATATATTGAAGTTTCATTTCGTATATTTCTATAATTCAAAGATTAGGATTAAATTACCTATATCAATTGTCTTTGAGGAAGAAAATAAATTGTTTCTGATTGCATGAATGACAACCATCTCTATTTGTTTGATAGCATCAATTCCCGTTATGTTTTATAGGTATTGGCTTTCTGTTGGAGCTAAGCCTACAGAGCCTGTCGAGTATCTTCTGTTTCGAGCAGGTTTAGGACGTCAGGGTGGACCATTTGAGAAGTTCTCTTTTGCTGCTCTTAGCCAAGAGCAACCAACCAATGTTGATGACAGTAAAGACAATGGTGAACTGGACTCTCCTCCATAAACCTCTTTCTGTTCTATTTTTGGATCTCTTTCTCATTTCTTTTACCATTTATTCCAGGTACATCTCCAGAAGCTATATTTTCTATTGGCCTACAAGTTTGAAAGACAACACCTCCATAGGTTTGGAGGAGGTGGGTGGTTCTGTGAACATGTTACCCAAAGCAATCAATTGTTTGTACTGTTCAATACCACCTAGAAATAATTTGTAGGTTATCTTGCTGTTGAGAGACTGATTTACTTTGTTTTCTGGAACTTTTGTATTTGGAAGATGTTAGTACGGTAACAAAAGTAGTTCATTTGATTTTGGCTCGTGTAAGCGTTTATGAAATTGTTGTCAACACTTGCGCGTTTGCAATTCTTATTGATTCTGGAGATTAATTTTGAAATATTTTCCTGTTTTGTTATGTGTTTGTGTCTATGTTGTAAAAGGAATAACAAACTATGCCTCAAAAAATTTGAAGATCATGTAAATATTTTTCATTATAAATGAACATCACCTTGTTCAAAGTTCGAGTTTCATACACTGTCCTGCACCTGCACACCAGACTTAGCTCTTGCCCTACAAGATTTGGAAAGGAGTAACGCTTCAAGGTTAATATTGAGCAATTTTTACTTTATTTTTTGTTTGTTTGACTTTGTATGAACTGTACTGTCATTTTGGTTTTTCTGATGTATTTCTGGAATTAGTAATTTAGTGACATATTGTGTGCTGTATGTCGATTCTTAGAACAGTTTAGGCAATCAAATCAATGCATTTGATGAGTACTTGTTCAGATGATAATGACTTTCCATTAGAAAGTTCTTGTTCAGTTTGCAAGATGTTTTGAGAAGCAGCGTTTATCCTGTTCTGAATCCATGTACTTGTCATGCTTCATCTAAAAGTCTGTAATTACTGGATCTTTAGAATAGTGGTTTATACGTAAAACAAGTCCAGGGTAACTACACTCATAAACCACTTTTCATACCTATTTTTCTATAATTGTATGATATGCTTTAGTAACGTAATAACTTATGTTTAATTTATGCTTTATAACTGAAATGCTTTATAAAGATTCATTTATCACCGCTTCCTAGAACTTACTCTCTCGATGTAGACAAAGGAGTCTTCTTTACACACTTTATAGGATGTATGAGTGCATTTTTTTATCTTAGGACCCCAAACAAAATCAAATTAAATCAGATTATTTTGAGTAAAAGTACTCAGGATTCTACAATTTGTTCTTTTCATTTAGAGTCTAGGATTTGTTTGTGCAGTGTCCATGTTTTGTAGGGTCATAAAAAATATCTGTTGATTAAAACAGTCTTTCATATCAAATTATCTTTTTCAGCAACTATATGCTAACTATAAGGATAGCAGAGCTAGAAACATCTTCTTGCCACTCTTCATAGCTGAGACAGGTGAAAATAGCAGAGATAGATCTTGCTACTCTTGATAGCTGAGAGAAGAGTGGAGAAAGTTGGGAGAGTTTGACCGAATAACTGGTCCAATATTTTTAAAGCCAATTATATATTCATATCCCTTTATATAAGCCGGTTTTGTGTGTCTGTGTATCCGATTATAACCATTTTATTAAAACATGTTATGGTGTAATGACCACCAGGCTGATATGGTTAGGTTATTTGAGCAGTAGCCCCAACCAAATTCAGGGAAAAGGGGTAGTTAATTCTTAGTGTGGGAAAGATAGGAAGAAAAAGAATATTAGACAGTACTTGAGGGAGCAAATGCGGCATTGGGGTGAGGGTTGAAGGTGAAAGGAGAAGAAAATAGCTGAGTTCCAAATGCTGTGAGTGGTGTATATCTCTTTATGCTACTGTTGTGTTGTTTACCTGGCTTTTCCTAGTAATCTTTTGTTTGTTCCATGACCCTTCACTACCACCACACTGTCTTCCATCATCCATCCACAACAACAGAAGCCAAGGCACCTTATTTTGTAAGATTTAGTTTTTGGTGTGAGTTGTCTCCCAAGTCAGCTTTAACTGGATCGTAGGGGACTAAAGTAACATGCAACAACGTTTAGGTGGATGTGAGTTGGTATGGAACCCCTGGCAGTGGAGTTGTGATCTTCAAGTACAATTCCATCCTTGTTATAATATTGAATTTGAAGTTCATACTTGAGAGTATCTGACAAGAACTATTGATTCCGGGTGGTAATCCCTGCTGCAGTCGATAAGTTAGGCTCTTCTGTGTCTTATGTAAATTTTCTGTATAAAAATAGCCAGACTTCCTAAACTGGAATGTTTATTATTGTAGTAAAATATGGAGCTGTCTTAGTTATTCATGAAATATAGTCAATATGTGTAAGAAAAAATAGATTTAAAATAAAATAGATAAAAAATAAACTTACAATTGAAGTTGTTCATTTGATATGAAGATTTATGGAGCACATTGATATGAAACTTGGAGTTACTTAGTTTTTTTAGTTGTTTCTGCAAGTAAACAGTATTTTACATAAATTTATAATTAAGTCTAAATTAAAAAATATAAAATTATTAATTGTTTAGAGTTTTTTTAAAAATATTTTATTAAAGAAAATTAAGTATAAATTGGCAACACAAGCCACAAATGTAGTAACTCCTCTCATGTAATAAGCATCTTTGACAAGAATTGCAATTTGTTGTTAAATCTGGACTCGTTAGAGAGAACGTAAAAATTCAAAAGCCCCGCACATTCCTTATGTCCAGATTTTAGAAGCTGGAAATATTAAAATATATTTTCCTGCTCACTTTTTTTAATGTATTTCTTTATTATTCATTAAATTAAAAGTTGCATTCACACAAATTTAAAAAAAAAAGGTTACATTAAAATCCGTGTTATCAACATGATATTTATTAATTATTTTTCTATCCTTGTGTTCTTCAGTTCAAACACAGTTGTTACCATCACGTGGATTTTATATTTATTCTGGGGTCAATTATTTATTTAGTCTTAAACTTTTAACGAGCTATATTAACAACTAAGTCGTTGTAGTATAGTGGTAAGTATTCCCGCCTGTCACGCGGGTGACCCGGGTTCGATCCCCGGCAACGGCGTTGTTAATCTTCTTATTTTTTATTAACTAAAATTGCCCAGGCATGCTTTTCTCATACTATCCTGTAATTATCTTGTTTATTCTTTCTCACATTCAATATCTTTGAAGTTGTTGGTATAATCTCTCTTAAAGTGCTGAGTGTCATTTGTCAAACAGTATTCATAACCTTTCATTCTCCTTCTCAAAACTAATCAGTCATTTTCTTAATTGAATTTCATATGAACATTGCATAAAGTAGATGTGTAATAGAGGCCTTCGCAACACGAAGATTGCATTTAAAAGTTTTAGCCTTACAAAATTTGTGAATGTGTTTCTTAGTGATGGAATGATCGCATTCTCATTGTATTTGTAAATTGTTATCTGTCAGCATGTTAGAAGTAATTAGCTTGTTATAAATTTTATATACAATGCACTGATTCAGTATCGTCATCATTGTAGCTGCTTCTATCATTTTCAATTAATATGAATTACTTCTATGGGATAGAACTTCTCTTTTTGATCTTTGAATTTTATGATGTGTGACCACATCAAACAGAATCACTTGAATAACCTATGGATTCTCTGCTAACTTCCAATTAGTTCTATACAGGTACTTAAGTAAGGGTAACTAAAAAAGAGAAACTTAACTAGCTTTAAGTAACTAGAGTTACTTAGTATTACCCAACATTCTTCTGAGGATATAGTTTTATACTTTGGTAGATTAATTCTGGGTTGGCCCATTAGTAGTTCCTGTTAAACCTTTAATTAAGAAACCTAAAAGATTATTTTGGGGCTCAATAGAGGCCTTGAGCTATTGGATGCAGGATAGAAGAATAGGATGAGAACTTTTAATACTTTTTATACTTTTTCCTGCAGAAGTTGATATACTAAATTTTTTATTACAATAAAATTATTTAAATGAAATAACAAAAATTAGTTCTTATATTGATTAAATTAAATATTATTTTATAAATTAAAAGATATTAATATTTAAAGTAATTTATATTAATAAAAAATAATAAAATAATTTTAAATTGATATATAATATTAGATACGAAGATTTTAGCTATTAACTAATTTTCATTCTAAAATATTTATTAATTTGATTAAAGATTAATTTAAAATCTAAAATAATTAGTAACTAAAATTTTGGTATATAATATTATATATTAATTTAAAATTATTTTATAATTTTTTATTAATAATACAAATTACTTTAGATATCAATAATTTTTTAGTTGATAGTATGTAACTTAGTTTATATAGTGATTAATTTTTTTATTTATAAATTAGTTGATATTTAATGATTTTCTTATACGTTATGTTTGGTTTTATTGATGGATTGTTTACGAAGATGGAAAAACAAGAAACACATGTGTTTGGATCCACTTATTTGAACCAAAATGAGAGCGAGTAATTGCAGAGAGGTTACTATTCACAGTCTCACTCACTTACAAAGAAAGACGACAAGAGTCACGTATGCATGTGACAAAATACCCAAATACCCTCACTTTACCTATGCATGACAACATGCTTTTGCTTCTTCATTTATGTGTGTGAGTTCTTGGTCTGAGAGTTGTAATTGTGTGAGGATATTGATGAGGGAGGGTGTTGGGGTGTGGTACTCGTTTGGTATTTTGAGGTAAGCTTTCATGGTGGACGATGCATGAATGCGTTTTGAAATTTCAACCTCATTAATTGGTTACCCGACACAAGTTCGTAATCGATAACGAAAGACATAGAAACCAAACATAATTGATTTCACATGTGTTTGTAGATGATAATCGATTATCATGTGTCCATAATCGGTATTTTTTTTTCTAAGATAATCAATAATCTTTTACTCAACATTGATTATGTGTGTAAAACTCAAGGATAATCGATTATATGGCTCACATAATAGAATATGTATGTGCTTTTAAAATTTAATCGTATGTGGACACTGTTTTTTTAAACACGAAATTATTTAATTTATATTTGTATTTGTATTTATTTAAGATTTTGAATGATTTAAAAAATTTATTTATTTCATATTTTTTAAATACAACATTAAATAGTTTAGGGTTTGAATTTATTTAATATTTTGAATAATTTAATAATTTTATTTGTTTCAGATTTTTAAATAGGACATTAAATAATTTAGACTTGTATTTATTTAATATTTTGAATAATTCTAAAATTTTATTTATTTCATAATCTTATCTAAATAGGAGATTAAATAATTTAGGATTTTTATTTATTTAGGATTTTGAATAATTTATGATTTTGAATAATTTATGAATTTTATTTATTTCATTTTTTTTTATTTAAATAAGAAATTAAAAAAATTTAGGATTTATATATTTTTTAGGATTTTGAATAATTTAGGAATTTTATTCATTTCAGATTTTTAAAAAATAAAATTAAATATTTTAGATTTGTATTTATTTAAGATTTTAAATAATTTAATAATATTTTTTATTATAGATTCTTATTTAAATAGGACATTAAATAATTTAAGATTTGTATTTATTTAGTATTTTAAATAATTTAGGAATTTTGTAAGGATCGAAAAAATTAGTCTTAGAGTAGAAGTGGTACAATTAAAATGATACCTGAATATTTATTATTAAAGTGAAAAGAGTACAAAAAATAGAAATTTAGTTATTTAGGTTTCATTTTAAAAGAACCATCATCTCTGTAAAAAAAAAACTCATTTTTCCTTATCTTTTTCTTTCTCTAAGATTTTGACCTCCTCGCTCCTCAGTTTGACGATCAGAGTTCGTCAATAGACTTCTAGCAGTGCAGATTACAAGACTGCCCAATCAAATATCAGATAAAGTAAGTTCATTTTGGCTCATTTTCCTTTGAGTTAGTTTTGATCTGATTAGGTTTGCCTTTAGTTTAAGATTGCATGCGATGCTTTTATCTTCAGAATTAGTCTCTATTAGCTTAAGATTCTAGTGGTGTAGTTAAATTTTTTTATCAGGACTTTGTGGTGTAGGTTAAGCTACTCTTGAACAATTATAGGATTTGGAGCTTTTAATGAGCATTTTCTCAAGTTAAAGTAAGAGAAGCTAGTTTTAATTTCAAATAGAACCCTAGTTCAGAAGATCTGGATGCGGGGGTGACGTGGTCACTAGTTCCAAATCATGAATATGTGAATATGTTGATTTTGATATGGATGATTTATGGTAGATGTATTTGTTTGAATATGAAAATTTGGTTGATTTGTATAGTTGATATAGTGTAAGTTACTCTTGAAGTGAATGAGTTATTGAAATTGTTTTTGTTTGACTCTGAATGATGAAATTAGGAAGAATTATGAAGATTTTTGTGCATATCTCGCTTAGGCGAGATAATTCTCGCTTGAGTGAGAATAGAATGAAAAGATAGGATGCTCACGGGTCCGTTTTCACCCAATCGAGAAGGAATCTCTCTCAGGTGAGGCCTGAGATGAAATTTGGATGCTCTCAGGTTAAATTTTGCTCAAGTAAGAGAATTTTCACTTGGGCGAGACTCATTCTCGCTCAAGTGAGCAAATCTTCGCTCAAGCAAGTAAAAAGAATTAAAATATTTATTTTTTCTTTTGAAAACCTAGTTTATTATTGCTTATTATTTTTTAGAGAAAATTTTAAATTTTATTTAAAAATATGATTAAAGGAACTTAGTTATGCGTTTAAGTGAATTTTGAGATATTTTTGGATTGTTTAGAAAATTTAAAATATAATGTGATTGAATTGTGTATTGATGTATTAAATGAAGTATGCAAGGAGGTGAAAGTATGATCAAGATGTAGTATTTTCAGGAAAGGAAATACCATGTTGAGATTGTTATTAGTTTATGGTGCATTAATTTGTGAGTATCCTGTGAATGAGACTATTCTGACTCTACTAATATAATGAAATCCTATAAATAAAATTATTTATTTGGTGAGAGTCTAAGGATGTTCACAACGAGTAGTATGACAGGTGCAGGTCACTGGATGTTAATTTCAATTCATGAGTCTTCCAGAAGTAGAGCCAAGTGTCTGAGTAAGTGAGTTAGTAGAAATCTGACTCGAGTAATGTGGATGATGAATGTTCTTAGACACTTGATGATTTTGTCCAAACTATGAGAATTTGACGGATTATGTTTATTATTAAAAGTTAACTTTATATTAGAATTCTTAAAAATAGCTTACCCTGTACTTTGTTTTTGTTTTGTGTTTGTTTTCTTTAATCTGTGATGATTGTGTTAATTTACACAGGAACATATGATTTTGCAGGTGATAAAGTTCTTCAGTGAGAAGTCAGAGGATGAGATGTCTTTATTTTGAATATTTTGTTCTTAAAAAATTGTGTATATATTATAAAATAACTATGAAGAGGGATATATTTGTGTATATGTTTATATTTTAATTAGATATTGCATGTATTTTTTATTTTATTAAATATGGATAAATATAGGAATGTTACAAATTTTATTTATTTCATATTTTTATGACATTAAATACTTATAATTTATATTTATTTAATTTTTTTAATAATTTAGGAATTTTATTTATGTAAAATATATGTATAAAAAATTATAAAATATTTTTACATCAAATTTAATTTTTTATATATAAAACAATTTAATCATATTTTATTTTATTTTAATTTTAACGACAAAAGTAAATTTATAATCTTACATTTTAATCTATTTAAAAAAAATATTTTATCAATAACACCTATCTCATCACTAAATTTTTTTCATAAACTTTTACTTCATTTTTCATCATCTTCACTTAATTCAAACAACCTTAATTTCTACAGTTTCACCTCAAATATTTTCAAATTCAGTACTTCAAATTCATCTTCAAATTCAAATAATCCTCTCAAACTCTGTCAATGTATCTTCAAATCCAAGCAAATGAGTAGTATCTTATCAGCATGCCAGCTGAACTGAGACAACAGGATTGAGAAAGGTATGTTATGTGAGTTTTTTTTTATCAGCAAGGTATGTTATGTGAGTGTTATTAAGCTGATCGAAAGCAATGCTTATGCATGTATAGGAATTGTCTTTGTTCTGAAACCAACTTTTGTTTAGCATTTATAATTGAGTTGGAAATTTCTTTTCCTTTTATCTTGTCGAGAGAAATGCTCTATTAAGCTTTTAAATTATATTTGGATAAAAGTTGAGAATAAACACTAGTACAAAACAACACATTAACGACGGTTAAAAATGTCATATAAAGATGGTTCTTGAATCGTCGTTATTGCAAGTGCCGTTATAAATCAACTATTTATAACGACGATTTCAGAATCTTCATTGTTTTACCAAATAACAATATTTTTTTTAAAAAAAATACACTTATAACGACGGTACCCCACTAGAACTGTCGTTATAAGTGCTTTTTAAAGACGGTTCTAACGAAGAACAGTCGTTATAAGTGTTTTTTTTAAGTTTTATTATATTTTTACTCTAATCTAATCTTGCATAAAATATCAAATTTCCAGAATAATAATACATGTAATATCATAATTTAAATATATAAAAGTGTACAAAAAGTTCTATAAATATATGGAAAAATTTGATGTAATTCCAAAGTGTTATACATGGTTACCTTAAGGTACATCCAAGTGAGTTTCTTTGCATTTGCACTTGTCTTTCTCAACCCACTCAACATGTTATATCCACAATGAACACTGAATAATAAGATTTCAAGTTAGAACACACAAATAAGATTATGTAATGTAATATATGAATAATAAATAAATTTGTGAATGTAATGTAATCATAATGGTTTGATAAATCTCTAATTTATACTAGAAAGCATCATGTAAAATTTCAGAATTTTTTGATAAGTGTAAGTATGAGAACTAAAACCTTAAAGTACCTAAAAAATACCCAAGTAATACTAAAAAATAAAAAAAAATGATAGTAAATGATGGATTTTTGGAATTTTGGTTGGGTTAATTTGCTTCGGGTATTAGCAGCTAGACTCGTTGCCTCATTTCGAACAACTTTCATTTTTTACGCATCTCCATCCGACTTCTTTATCAAAAGTTATGGCCGTTTGAAGTTTTCCACTACTAATTCTTCGCAACTCAAAATCTATCATTATTTTCAGAGTTATGAGAACTCCTTCATCAAATATACACTGAATCAAGTTACCACAAAAAATTTTGGATCAAAAATCATTTTTTTTATCTATTTTTAATGAATTTTACAATATTGTCTTACCTTGTTCGTCCATCTTGTATCTCAAGACCCATTTTGTGTCTATTACATTACATTCATCAACGCAAATATTATCTAAATCAAAATTGTCGAAGGTCGAACACCCTCGGACTCAGAACCAACCAAACCAACACGTTGTATTCACAAATTTATTAAAAACAATAAAGAGTATTAAAACCCTAACTGGGCAGAACCCTAACCTGCGGAAAAAAGTTGTGCGGATGAGATGAGCGGTGGTAAGACGGAACAAAATTGGCAGCAATGTTCTCCTTCGATGGTAGCATGCGGTTGTAGGAGGGAGGCAGGTGACCACAACCTTAGGATTGGTTGTGCGAGCATAAGGGGGGTGACATGTTTGAGGGTGGTTGATAAAGCAACTCCTAGTGCTTTACGAACCGTCTTTATAGAGCGTCGTAAAATTCATATTTTATATTAATGAAAATTAAATTACATAAGTAAATTTAACATCATATGGAGTAAAAAAAACTTTAGACATTATTTGCGAGTATTTTTACTTGTATGTGTTCAATTTGTTTATTTTTATCTGATATAGACTTTATTTTAACATTTGCACACTGACAAGAATAAAAATACTTTTGAACTCTCAACTGTCATCGAAACACGCACATAGACCTCACAGAGAGATTATATAAGAACCTTTTGAATGATATTATAAACGTGTCCCTCGATGAATGCAGAAAAAGTGTTTGTGGAGCAGATGGATCCCCACGGAGGAATGAAGATTATAAATAATTAGGGTAGACACGTGAGAAGTTTTGTCTATATTTTGGATATCAAAATTATTTATCTTGATGAGATAGAAGAACTTTTGATGAGAAAAGAAAAAAATAAACCAAGGGTGATGGAGATGTGAGAGAGGAATCTTTTGACCGCACGTGTGGACCTGCTTTTTCTAAGATATGTTGAGAAGGTGTTGAATAATGGAAATGGTGATAATTAACATGAAATCATCTTAGAATGACACCTTTTCTATTTCCTTTTGGCCAGCTGTTATCCCATCATGAATGAAAACTCAATGTTGCCTTTAGACTTTAGAGAGCACGAAAAGACCTTCTAACTTCTCTCACTTTATATTTCTCATTTCATTGGTTCTTGAGGTAACTTCTTTTCAATGGATCACCATTTTACTTCAAGATATGATCCAACTTTGGATCTTCCAAAGTTTAGCACTTTAATAATCAAGTATAGGGTCTTGCACCTCCTCGTACTCTTCCTCCTCCATAATTGAATCATTTTTTTTATGAGTAGTTGAGGTAACACACTTATCACTGGATGTGAGAAACAACAGTTATTTATCTATGCCTAAAAATGACTCTCATCTCAATGTGTTTGTAAGAATCCTCATCAATTAGCTGTGGCTTGAATTATAAAGTTGCATATGCATCTTGGTTACTGAGTCAATTTACCTGTCATTGTTACATCACCAGCTATGAACCATGTTGTGTAATATTGTATCCGTACACAAGTAAAACAGTACTTGTTACTTAACTAGTAAACCACACTGTGAGTGATGTTCACATAACAGATGGAAAAATATTCAGCATACACTTATTTTGTCTTCAACTTCATTTTCAATCCACTTCCTTCTTATCTTAAACTTTTTTTTTTATAAATTCTATTGAATTACTTACACTATTTATTGGGTTATTTTTCTCTTTACAGTGATTATCGGAAAGCAGTAACAAATGAAAATGCATGAAAAAGTAAAATCCTTGACAGATGGTGTTGTGGTGAAGAAACATGTGATGAGTTTGTTCCGTACGAAACAAGCATGAAGAAGAGAATAGAAATGGGGTAGTGTCTTAATGACTGAAAGTAGACGTGACTATTAAATTACTATATATGTTGATTATACCGCAGGCAATGGTATTGTGAATCACGAGAACTTCACGTGTAACTCTGACCTCCTTGTTCAGTACAATCGACCAATTTTTTTTTAGCTTCAACATATGTTGTGGCTGGACCACTTTGATCATAGAACATTTCAGACATTAATGTTATCACCTCTGTCTCTAATGCTGTTAAGTTCCCACTGTTTTCCCTTTCTATATTGCTTTCAATTATAAAGTACTGCACCCATGGCTCAAGTCAATATAGTAAATAGAATTTGAAAGTTAATTATAATTTTTTTATATCTGGGTCCAATGAGCACATTTAAATATTTTCAAATGACCATTTCTCCAAGAAAATGAAGTTACCTAGAAAACCTCATTGTTCAAATTAAACGACCACGGTTTTGGATTTCTTATGAGCGATGACATCTTAGCAAAGTGATGCTCTTTTGAATTTCAATAATCTTGTGTTGGGAGAGGTGCTTGAGTGCGTTATAGGTTAGAAGAAAAAACTTGGCATGTTCACCTTCATAGAGGAATTTAGGCTTTTTTACTCAAGTATGTAATATTTCTCATAAATTACAAAAAATGGTTAGTTTTTAAAAAATTACACAATTGGGTGAATGATACTTGCAAAATAGGACTTTGAAATAAGCCGCAAAACATGACTTCAATTTAGATAATACTTTTTTTTTCATCCAAAGTTGTACATATACATATATTTTCTATTTTTTTTTGTAAAGTCTAGCTACTAAGCATACTTTTTAAATTATTTTTTGTTTTTCTTAAATTGGATGTTTTTGTATTTTTTGTATTTTTTTAAATCAGGCTTATTAGCACGATTAATTTTTTTGAAATTGTGTTTTCAATTACATTTTTTTTTTGTTTATTTGATTTTTTTAATTTTTATAAATTTAGATAATGTATTTATTTATTTATATGCTAATTGAATGTATTTTTGGATAATTTAAAATATTAATATAGTGAAATATATTTAAATGATTTTTTAAAAAAAGGTAAATATTTAGTTAATTTAATTAATTAATAAAATTGTTTATGTTAATTAAATGCAATTTCAAAAAATTTAAAGTATCATTCAATTGTTTATGTTAATTAATTAAAGTATGTTACCATTATATCATAAAAGTGGATAGCTATATGTAATGATCGACATAATTGTCTAATTAAAGGAAATCAGTTCAACGAAGATGACCATTTACATGACACTACACAATATATGCAATGGTACGTCCAACGTCCTATCCGATACATAATACCTCAACAAATATTCATGTTAGAGGACAATATAATAAGTTCTTCTTCTATTACATTTCATAATGTAATTTTCTATTCACACCCAACTAGTTATTACTTTTCCAATAATATGACAGGTCAGAGAATCCTGAACTAACGCAACCCTAACAACAATATCAACATTTTAGATATTTTTCTACTACTCAACAATTTCAATCACAATATGTTGTTGATTTTAATTTTCAACCACCTCTAATTTTCGATACATGGGTATAACATTCACACCATGCCTGATAAATTATCATCTCAACATCAAATTCCTTCCACAAATAAGATCTTTTAGTCTCAATCAAATTTTTTGTCAACTTCATCAAATAATATATTTCTAACTTCTTCAACCACCCCGCTCTTTGAGTACACTACAAGAAAATCATTCAATATAAATTAATTTTAGAGACAACAAATAATTAGTTACTATATTAACTAAATTAGATATTATTTTAGATACAAAAAAATTTATTGGTATCTAAAATAGTTTATATTATTAATAAATAGTTTCTATTATTAATAAATAGTTTCAAAATTTGTATATAATTAGCTATCATTGTTTTAGCTACAAACTCTTTTAGATTCTAAAGTTAGTAGTTAAAACCTTAGTAACTAATTAGATACTAATCTAGAAACTATTTATTAATAATATAAACTATTTTAGATATTAATAATTTTTTTAGTCTCTAAAATAATATCTAATTTAGTCAATGTAGTAATTAACTATTTTTAGTCTCTAAAATTAGTTTTTATTTAATGATTTTCTTGTAGTGGTACAATCTAATACCATCTATGAATTATTATCAACTAACCATGTTTTCACAAACATTCGATAATGAAAGTGAGGATGATGAAGAGAAACATAATCATGAATATGAAACACCAATTGTACAGTCATCTCACCAGCATATAGAAGGTAAATAAGACACCTTAGAAAACCACTTTATGACATTGATTCTCACATATAAATGTTATTTTTTTTTTCTGATAGTGTTCAATGGTAAGATATTTTAGTATCATTGCTTTTAAATTTCAAAATTGCATTCAATTAGTATAAATAATTTCATTAACTAAATCTTTAACTATTTTCTTAAAAAAATCACTTAAATATATTTGATTACATTAATATTTTAAATTATTCAAAATATATTGAATTATCATATAAATAAATATTTAATTATATTATCTAAATTTATAAAAATTAAAAACATAAAGAAACAAATTAAAAATACGAAAAAAAAGATAAAATATGTTAGGAGAAGTACAATTTAAAAAAATGTTAGGAATTTAGGGATGAGTTGAAATACGAGAACTGATTGATTCAAATAAATTGAGAGAATAGACGATGATAATTGAGAGAAGATCTACCAACCTTTGAGACAGATCAGATAAAGTTTTTGCAAAATTTTGATGGAGATTTGTGCAAATTTTACGGTAAAGTGATAAGGCGGGAATACAATAGTAATTTATTAGGGGAAAATTGATAAGAAAACTCTGTAGTTATTGCTCAAAACGCGTGAGAGGAAGAAACATCAGATTTTACTTAAAAAAAAACAGTGTTTCTCTCCCTAACAAGTTTAATTTAATAGATAATTTCTATTCAATGTGTTGTCACAATATATAGCAGTAGGAATATAATACATTCATTTCTATGAACAAGGAATATAAAAAAGAAAATAAAGGTTCAATTATGAATAACAAATATGAAAATGAATCAATTTATTCCTAAACTTCTTAATTTTTTAAAAGTAAGTTTCTAAACTATTTTTTCAAACTAAAAAAAGTAAGTATTTGGATTAGTTTAAGATTCACAAAACGTTATAAAATGAAAATTTATGACGGTTTTTAAAACTTTAACAACTCAATAAAATAAATAGTTTCGAGGCCTGATAAATAGTTTAAAATTCGCTCAAATAATTAATTTCTTATAATGTATTTGAGAGAAAATATAAAGAAATATATGAAAAGTAGAAAGAACTAAAATAAAAAGAAATATAGTAAATGAATGCAGATAAAAAAAATATAGGAGTGTAACATAAGGTATAATAGTATGGTTGAGCTCAATTCAAAAACACTTTTTTTTAGATTAGATTGAGCGAGTTGTATTAAATTTTTTAGTTAACCTAATTCACAACATCTAATACTTTTACAATTTTTTTTTATGTTTTATCATATTAATATTAATTATTTGTATATCATAAGTATTCTTAACATGTTGCCAATACTAAAGAACATTAAATTTTATTTTGAAGGAATAAATTTTTTATAATTAAAATTACTGAATTTGATAACTTGACCTAACTTAATTGAATTATAATCTGGTTGATTATTAAACAAATTATAAATGTCAATTTAATCTAATTAAATAAAATAAAAATTATATTAAATTCAATTAAGTTTTCACACATAGATAAAATGTGTGAAATTGAACCGATTAATCTAAACTCATTTGCTGGATCGAAAACTGAGGTGAGAAGAAGTTGGTAGAAGCAACAAATTGCTGACAAGGTCATTATGATTCAATATAAAATGCTTAAAATTGCATGAAGAGCAAAGAAAAGAAGGAATAAAATAGTAGCAGAGATTACTATGTGAACAAGTAGTTGGAAAAGGGTTAGCTTTTGGGAAGAGCACGAGGTAGTAGAGCAAGTGGGATGATCATCCTTTGCAATCTATGACTAATTTAGTTACTCACTTAACTGGCTTACTTCAATAAAAATTTATGCCCCTTCTTATGGAATCTTAGTCAAAAACTTGAAACCTACGTCCTTCCCTACTTTTATTGGGCATCTACGATGCTGCACAAGAAAGAAAAAAAAAACTTTCTCCCTTTTGTTTCATCTCATTAGCAACAATACTTTCAGGCCTGTGCAAAAGTTACTTTAGCTTATTTTTATATCCTTTCTGGGGGAAAGAGATACCAACAAGTATTATTTGGATTTCTTCTGTAAGGTGAAACAAAAATACAGTGTGAAGGGGCAGAAAATTCTGGCCTATCATCATGTGTACGAATCTTGTGATACAAATCCTTTGCTCATGCAAATATATCATTACTGTTTCTATATTCTTGCTGTCTCCTCCAAAGCTGTCAGAGTCCTGTAACATATTCTGATATTCAGTTGGCTTGGATATCCATCATGCAGCTTTTGCCTACACATTTTAAACTAAACTCAACAAATCCCCTATCTAATAGTTCCTAAGAGATGCCAAATAATTAGATTAGAGTATGTGATATAAATGAAGGCCAAATTTTTAAATCTTCTGACTAGTAATTCTTGCATTTTTGTTCCAAACCAATGTATAGGAGCATGTCTTCATCTGTAATTATCATAGTTATTGAGCCTTTTGTTTTAGTCAGTGAAATTGATTTTTTTTAATGTAAGGATAAAGATCGTCATTTTGTAGACATTGATTGAAATGAGAATAGAGTCTAAGATATATTTTATTGCCACAGTCACTACTGAAAGTCATGCAACCAAGAAAAACTGGAAAAATTTTGTGCTGGTTTGTTTCCACCAGTGGCGGACTTAGAGCATTTGAAGGTGGGTAGCTGCACTGTCAATTATGTGCAATTAATCTCATAATTAAGTGACAGAATTTTGAATATGAATATAAAAAAGTGTACAGCTATACTGTTTAGTCCAGAATTTTGAATGCCACTGGTTTTCATCATAGAAAATCTGAATTGATTTTTAGAAAAATGAAGCCAAATCTAGTATACTATTGGTTAGGATGAGGTTAGGTTCATGACATTCTGTGATCACCCAAGGGGTTCAATAATTTATAGATTTTGTGGCATTGGATAAGCATGTTTTTTAGCCATGGGAATGCAAAGTTTGATGTTGAAAGCTGGGGCCCTAATTATGTGCACCTTTTTAAGATCAAGTCAAGGTAGTAATAAGTTAGTCCATTATGATCTAAAACCTTTGTAATGGTTGTTGTTACGAACTGATATGTAGGATTGAACAAAGCTTTACTCATCCATCAGTCACTTCCCTGATAATGTGGATCGAGGGAAAGATAGAAAGAAAGAATAAAATAAAAGGCACTAGAAAAAGAAGAAGAAAAAGGAGAAGGCTTTTTGAGTTTTGACCTGATGGGCAACCATAAACTCCTCCATCATGCACAAGATTAAGGTAAGGTTATAAACTAAAATAAAAGGGCAACCACATAGTTGAAAAATTGGAGACCCATTATGTTGGTGGGTGGTGGCTAGACATAGGATTATAGAGTGTGACATGGCAATGGAAGAAAGAGAGGGCTGGCTGAATTGCTTGGCTTGTTTTTATCAATTCCCGGCTATTGGGGTAAGGATTCCCAAAGGGTGAGGTGGGGCCCAATTGCTGTTTGTCTGGTGGGTTTGGAGGCACTGCACGCCCTTTCATGCCCCATCGCTGCCTCTTTACTAGACCAGTCTGAGATACAACTTCAACCTTCCCCACTTCTATAAGAACCCCTCATCCCTCACTAATCCAACTCACTCACAACACAACCTCAAAGCTTCAAAGCTTCAAGCTTTAAGTCCAACACAGCTTAAAACAAAGGATAAGAGAACAATAATTAACTCTACAAAATGAAGATTGCTAGTCCTAGCATGGGAGGTTCAAAGAGAAGGCTCTCAAGCAGAGGCCTTGGAGGAGCCCTCAGGGAGCAAAGGGCAAGGCTATACATAATTAGAAGGTGTGTGGTCATGCTCCTCTGCTGGCATGACTAGTACTCCTACTTCAGGTCTTCAAATCTTCAAATCCAACCTTGATTCCATCACTGTGGAAAACAAGATTGCTTCTTTCTCTTCTTTTCATTCTTTTCTTCTTCTTCTTCTTTTCATTCATATGCTGGAGTGTATATATAGCTGACGGCTGGTTATTGTGGAAGAGTGTTAACAATTTTTTGTATGGCTTGCTGGCCTTATAAATACATATGGCTTGCCTTTATGTACATCACAATAACAGAGAATTATTTATAACAACTTCAATTTTATCATATACGTTGAGTTCATTTTGTATTATCTTTTCTTTGATGCACTGATTCACTTGGATCATGCTCATATCCTCCAGGGTAATTCATTTAATGTTTCTCATACTGTTCTTCACCTCTTTTGTTCTCTTCCTCTCTCCATATTGGTCAGTTCCTTGGGGGAAATATATTTTAAGAAGATCAAGCATATAAACAGTTAGTTAACAGCTTGTGCATTTTCAGAATCTAGAACAAAATTTGTATCTTAAGCATAGGTACGGCATGTTGATCTTTTATGAGTACACTCTGACATGGCAATTTTGAAGAGTGGTTCTAGTTAAGGAGTATGAGTCCCCCAAAATCCCTTTCTCAACAGAATTTCAGGTGGTCTTCAGAATTTTGTACAAATTTCAAAAGAGGCATCATCATGTCATACTATTATGGTGCTTAACTTAGTTTTCAGAACATACCTTCCCACAGATTTGGAAACTGAGAAAGAATCTTCTGACATGGTGTGATTTCATAGATAGCTGGGAATATTCATGAGAAAGAAGAGTTAATCCGAATCCAGATTATATTTTGAAGTCTTTGAATTTCCGCAATTTCACTGAACTGCAATAGTTGTACACAAACTATGGCACATTAACTTCATATTTTTACAGCAGTTGTGTGTGTGAAGGCTAAGATCTAACTCGTTAAAAATAGTGTATGTAGACACAAGTTTTGGCTTATGAATTTTACAGAGAGAATGCGAATTTTACTTGCCTATGTACTACTTGCGTTTAAAGTTCTACAAGTCTGCAAAGTCATATTGGTAATGACAATTCAAGTCGTACTTAGTTATAGGGATTTCAGTTATATTAAATTTTACCCTTATACTTCAATTTAATATAGTGTAAAAGTAATATAAAGTTTATGATTTTGCTTACGTTATTTAGCATGAAACTTTGACTTAAGGCGGAAAAAGTAGACATGACATGACGATATTGGTGTTGGTTAAGACATGAGATGACATGGTGAAGAATAATTAGGGGATCCAAATTAAAAATTAATGAAAAAAGAGAGCTTAAGAGAGGTTAAGTTAATAGGAAGTAGCATTCAATAATTATTGGCATGATGTAGGCCCGTTAATCATTTGAAGTAAAGATTTTGTTGATGACTCAAAATTTGGAACAGTTAGCACACAGTTGTAACATTTTATATGGATGGATTTTGGGATCTACCTTTTTATCTTTTACCTAAAACCCCGGCATCTATAAAGTGTTTGCAGCTTCAACTCAAAGCGTTTTTCAACTTAGATTCATATGCCACTTCTTCCATCATTTCAGGCTTTCAAAATATTTTTTTATACATTAAAGTCAAATTAACTCAGTATAAGAACTTCTTTGAAAGTTTTAAACAATTCAGAAATCTAATGAATCATCAAACAAGTGATTTCATCTTTCAACTGTTTAAAACTTTTTAAACAGGTTCCATAATCTTAATAGAGATAAGAAATGTTTGGTCTAACTTTGACAGGATATTAAAAATTTCATATTTAAGTTTTACTTATATAACTATGTTGAATATTAGGATGAAAAAAAATTGTTATTTATAATATAGTTCTCTCAAACTTGAACATGGTTGTCTCCAGTGATAAAAAGAAAAAAATATTTAATATAATTTTAAAAATTGTTTCAAAAGTAATATGCATGCTATTTAATGATTTAGTCTCTTTGCAAAAGCAAAAAAGCAACCCACTTATGATGGTTAGATACCATTGGGAAACATGAATTTAGTTCAAGCTCTATAGGTAGGACAAAGACGTTTGGTTGGTGTGCACTAAGAATAAGGAAGGGTGACATTAATAGTCTTCTTCTCCCATCTTAGTGAAATGGAGAATGCAATGATCCTCTTTGTCTTCAACCTAACACCATTAGATAAAGTATTTTAATGAGAATATATTAGTTTTTTTTTTCCATTCAACTTAGTATTATTTTAAATCAAAGTATCAAAATAAAGTGCTTCCTTTTTTAAGTCTCAATGGAAAAGAAGTGACTTCTTTTTGTCTAGAAGGAAAAAGAAAAGGGAAAAAAAAAAGTGTTTGTATTTCATTTTTGGTGAGAAATTAAAACTCTAGACACTGCAGTTTTAGCTAAACCAAGCAACAAAAAGGTTGAGTTTACGGTCAAATCTTTATGAAAGGTGGGCCTTGCTGAATTATTGGCTTTGAGCCCACTTTCACGTGTGCCACGTATCCACTTGAATGGGCCTACTTATGTTACTAATGCATCTAATTCTTTTGTCACCTCGAAGAACATAATTCATCAATATTAAAGAAAAAAAGTTATCAACACACAAAAAATGAATGAATAAATACCACAAATAAATATGATGTGAAGTATTGAAGTTGTATAAAGGTATTAGAACCAACCAATTATGTTTTTAAACAAATAGGCGTTATGAAAAATCCTAAAAAAATAGGACTCCACCAAAAATAGAGCCTCAAAATGGCAATAAATTTTACATAGTTGTGTAATTTTGTTTTTTTGGATAAGTGTGTTAAAAGACTATACAAATTGGCTCCAAAGTGAATAAGGATAAAGTAGTAATTATCTTGCAAAATTGTTTTAAAACAGTGGATTTATTACTTAACCACACAATGATAGGGGCGCAGATATTTTTGTTGGTGTAGAATTAGGGCACATTGTAAATAAGTGTAGCTCAATGGGTTGTCTGTTTCTTAAATTAAGATGAGAACGAACGTATGCCACACATAAAAAAATAAAATTGATTAAAAACAACTCTTTTTTTAGTTTTTATTTTATTTTTTTATTTAAATTGTAGATTGAAAATGAATAAACTATTTAATATTAATTGCAATCAATAACATAAATATGTGATCTACGGCGGGATAGTATACTTTACTTAATATATATAGAGATATATCTTATCAAATTTGTATTATATTTTCTAATTGACATTATATAATTTAATTGTACATGTAAAAATTAAAACTGAATATGATCATTACTATAAAAAAAATCACAATGCATCTTTATATGGAAACTTTTATAATAAAATATTAAATAATTTTTTTATAAAGAGTGTTTAGTATTTTATAGTAACCAAAATTGTAAAAATCAATCTAAATCTAATTCCACTATATTAGTTTACTTTTTTTCAAACTTTATATTAAATTAAAAATAATTTTATATTTAATTTGAGTGACTTTTAAATAGAAAATCGAAACACAAACACTACTTTATAATTTTTTATTAATAATAAAAATTATTTTAAATATCAATAATTTTTTAATTTATAAAATAATATTTAACTTAGTTAATATAGCAACTAATTATCTTTTAATCTTTAAAATTAATTATTATTTAATTATTTTATGGTAGGATATTATATATATATATATATATATATATATATATATATATATATATATATATATA
>Ga0123342_1001222_pt1 | contig 43117 bp, 24 predicted proteins | sample Turbeawhitnodule_FD_89960 | JGI IMG/M metagenome (GOLD analysis project Ga0123342, IMG submission 89960) | Root nodule microbial communities of legume samples collected from Mexico - Turtle bean Mexico white nodule | ecosystem: Host-associated > Plants > Roots > Nodule | place: Mexico: Nepantla...
ATAATTAATAAAATATTAAAAATTATAAAAAAATATGAAACTCAAATTCTATTTAATTATTTTTTATCTTGAGAGACGGTTTTGAATTCAAATAGTAATTTTGAATTTTAAATTTTGAAAATTCATTCATTCTCTTTACCATATGTAACTTTTGATTACCGCTCTCCACTATTTTATTAACCTACTCTTTAACTTCTTATTTTAATGTTATTAAGAGAAATTGTTTTTGAAGAATAAAAAAATACTAAAGAAAGAGAAATAAAAAATGTGGATGCACACTACTCTTTAACTGTATACTCTTTAACTTCTCATTTTAATGTTATTAAGAGAAATTGTTTTTAAAAAATAAAAAAAATACTAAAAAAATAAAAATAAAAAAATGCAGATACATAGGCTCGTCAGTGCCTGTGTTCCCGCTAGTATAACAATAAAGAAAATAAAGGCAATAAAACTATTTATCCATCTTATAGTATTACTTTACACTACAATTAAAAAAAAAATCTTCTCTTTTTATTGCAAATATAGAATCTATATTATTTCTTTTATAACAAAATGAAGACATATTCTATATTCCTATTTTCTTATTTATATTTTAAAATTTTAATATTTTGAATATTAACACTGTTATCTTCTAAGCATATAAAATACTTCATTTTATATGCACATTTCAAGTTTATATTTTTTTCCTTAATTAGGTTTTTTAACCTTAAAGTTACTATTTTGTAGGGATGGCAAAGCGGGTGGGCTTGTCCCGCATAGGCCTGTTCCGCACTTGGCATGTAAAATGTGAGTTGGGTTGGTCCGCCCTGTCAAATGAAGTAAGCTAGATTATTTATCCCGTCCCGCATAAGGGTTCGCCCGCGAGTTTGTAGGGCAACCCGCATTTAGTTTTTTTTAAAAAAAAAAATCAATGAAAATGTTTTTTACCTTTTACTCTTGAAAAATTGTCAAATTGAACTTATATAGTTGTTACTATTAAACATCAATATTTTTTTCTTCCATTTCAAACATAGTCAAACGTCAATAATTTAATTAAGATAAAAATTAAATATCAATATTCTTCCATTTCAAAAACATTAAAAATAGCTAATTCAAAAACATTAAATATAAACACCACTACAATTAACATAGTTATTCAAAAACCTTAATATTATTTTTCAGTTCAAGTTATCACTGTCAAGCCCAACCCAAGTCAACACACAATATTTTTTTGTGGGCTAGCGAGCCAGCCCGCCCTGCCCCGCCCCGCTGTTGGCCCGTGCGGACTGTAGGTTATGCGGGACAGGCTGAAGCAGGTCAGCGGGTTGAAAAACTGAGTTTGTCCCGCATTTTTTACTACCGGGTCGCGGGCCGACCCGCATAGCCCATGCCGCTTTGTCACCCCTATTATTTTGATACATAGAAAACATGAAACAAAAATAGTAAAAATGACTATTTATCCACTTAAAATGATCGCAATACTTCTTACTATAATTTACATTTGTTTTTTTTTATGTAGATTTGCTATTTATCTATCAAAAAATCTTGAGCATAGTTTGATTCTCGGTCAAACATTATTGATTCGATGATCATTTGATCTTAAAGAGTATTGTTTGATTTTTTTATATCAATTAACAACTTATAACAAGTATTATTGTAAATAGTTATGTATAAAAAAAAAACTTTATTTCAAAAGAATAAGTCTCATTAAAACATTAACCAAAAAAGCTCTATTAGAGATAAATAATTGATTTAAGAAAAAAAAGTACTTTATTTAAGCTCAACGTGAATCATAGTGTCTATCCCGTATATCAACCAGAAAGGTGTTTCTTCTGTAGATGTTTGGGGAGTGCATTGATATCCAACAATATGTTATGTATCTCTTCGTCTCAAAGACCTATGACTTCCCCAAGTTTCTTTTTGAATTATGGGCTTTACATGTAGGAGTATGGTAAGCTTCTAGCATATGAAGTCAGGATCAATCTCTAGCATGTCCGTCGAACTCCATGCGAAGAGGTCAAAGTTATTAAACAATATCGTTTCAATATGCTTCCGAAAAGATTGACCAATTAATGTACCAACCTTCATACATTGGCCAGTCGGTTTTCAGGCTGCACTTTTATCAAGATGGTTGATTCTCCACAAACTCGGTCCTAGGATCGAGATCGACCTCCTCCTCATCCTTTTGTGGGAACTCAATGTTGCACACTTGCTCGATACAATTGTTGGTATCCCCATGGGGCCAGTCATTTGTCTCGTTATACTCATCGAGGTGGGTTACGTCCTTGTTCGTCGTTGTTGTAGTCAAGGTTTTTATAGAATAAGGGTTGACCTTGAGACTCTGGGCATATAGCTCCCTTACCGTCTTTGGATACACCTTCATGTGATGATTTTTTCCAAGAAAGAAGAAGGGATATCCAGCTTTTGGAAAACAAACCAATATAAGACATTGGTCGAGCTTCCCTGATCAATGAGCACCTTCCTCACTCGCTATTTGGCTATTATGGTCGTCACCATAACCAGTTCATCCTATTTTGGGTCATGAATGGAGAAGTACTCATCCATGAAAGTGATGAAATGTAAAAATTGGGGTAGTAGATTCCACTCAAAACATCATAAAAAAAACATAAAACAAAAAGCTAAATTAAACTAAAATGACTTGTATAGCCAACTCACTCTCACACACACTTCCTCGTACTTTGTTTGTATATTTATAGAGTTTCTACTTTTGAATGGTTTTCAGACTTAACTTTTAACAATCCTCAACTCCCAGTTACATTCCTAACTAACTTCAGTATTTTTTCTTTCTCAAGCATGGTTGACCATCTATCGTAAACCATTGCTTTTTGTTGACCTTCTATTGAAAGTTGCCTAAAGGTTCTCTTTAGTTAAGCTTATGGTCTCCAAGTTTTTCCTCTTTAGAATATTCATTCATGTTTCATTTGTCATTTTCAAGTACATGTCATCTTTATAAAAGGGTTAAAACATTACTTTAGACTAATCAAACAAAATATAACTACAATAAGTCATTTTTGTAAAAACTCTATATTTTTGGATGAAATGTAAATCTAACCTAAAAACATAAAATAAAATAAAGAACTCAAGGAAATGCAATTAGTCTATAAAAATACTAAAAATCAGAAAGTTATCATTGAGCTTACTATGATAGGTTTGCACTCAACAAACCGAGTTAGGAATCTTGCACAAAAAGTATCAAAGGAGTCTATCGAGTTCTAAGATAAAAACTAGTACAATTCCAATGCAACCCCTAACAATGTAGTGAGTAAGAGCTTGTAGTGCACAACCATGTTGTCCGAAAAGAGGTCAACCTATGTCATATAGGCCTTAATATGTGCCTTAGGATCCAACATGTCATTGTACTTCTCCAAACTTTATCATTTCCATTTTACAACATGTCCTTGTACTAGCGAAATTATAGAAAATGTACAAGAACACATGGATAGTGATATAACATGAAATAAAAGAAAAGATAAAAATTAATCTTAATGTAAATTCTCAAATTAAGGATTTTAATCAAATAACAAAACAAGAAGGTTATAATATTTTTTTTTATTAGAGTCTCTCTTAATTGACAATGTGTCTTAAAAAATAATGATTTTAATTTCGTATCATTCGGTTTTGAAAGAGAGAGATATAAAATCTGGACTAAACTATTTTTAATCGATTAAAAATAATAAAACAAGGGATTTAATATGTTAAAACGATAACTTACTACTTAATTATTGTTTTAATCAATTAAATAACCATTTTAATAAATTAAATATTTATTTTAATGAATTAAACTTGCTTTCCTAACAAATCTACGAATATTTTAACATATTAAAATACATTTTAGTTTATTAAAACATAACTAAAAACAACAAACATAGCCAAAACTCTTTCAAAAGTTTTCCAACTTTAACAAATGATCAGACCAAGGTAAATTAATTACTTACAATATGATTAAAACTACAAATTACAAATCAACCTGAAGAGCAAACACGAGTATCATTTTATTTACTTTTATCATTATTAACATCTTATCCTAGTCAAAATACTTTCCAATTAATATAAATTAAAATGTAAATAATTAGTTATTAACAAACATTAAATCAAGATTTTCGAACTAATTTTTAACATATAAGAGATATTTTTTATCCATACCAATAAAATTATATTTCTCCTAATGTAAATCACATGTTTTTACTATAAAATAAATATTTGAACTAAATGACATAAAGTTCTTATATTTATATATATGGGCTCATTTAACTATTTTATTTTAACTAGAATAATTTAAAACAACAATATAATTTTGTGAACTCTTTCTTATTTTATTATTTATTTTATTTTTCTTAAGAAATGTAAATTAAGTAAAGGAGTCACGAGTTAGAGAAATTATTTCCTTTACTAAAATTAAAAACCAAGTCATCCTAGCATTTTAAAAAACCCAGCACATAATTTGATAAATTAATCAAATTCTATATGTTTATGAAACAAGTATTTATTTTATAAACATTTATTTTAAGTTTAAACAGATTATCCTGATTATTTATAAAGGTTATTTCAAATTAAACAACTTAATAAAAAAAGTTATCATTGCATCACATCACATCACTTATGAAAAATGCATAAATTTTTATTTTATAAATAAAAGACATTAATATATAATTTTTTTAAGTATTAATATGTAGATAAATTGCATAACCAAAAATTAAGCCAAACACTCATTATCATTATATATATATATATATAATATATATATATATATATACACATAGGGTGAAGTTTTATGCAAGTATTTAATTTAGATGACATTAAAAAAGTTATGATTTAAGATAAAAAAGTATTAAACAATCAATATTTATATTGTTTTTCATTTATTAGATATATATTTAAGTTTTTTTAATTTGTGAAAAAGAAAAAAAAATGTTTGAATTGTGTATACAAAATGAAAAGTGTTGATTAGAAAAACCCCTCCTTCGTAATTTCGTAATTGAAAAAAGAAAAGGGAAAGTTGATTCAACCATGCGTTTAAAATACAAGAATTCAAAGGATTCGTTTTCTCAGAAACTCCTTTGGCCCTTCTCCTCTTCCCAAGCGTTAGGGTTTTCTCAACGCTCACTCGCCATTGCCCATAAGTGGCATCTCCGAGATAAAACCACGCGTTTTCGAAACCGCTATTTGATTCTGTTCTAGATTCCACAGAGTATCGCAATCTATTGCTCTTACTTCCGTTTCAGTTAACCGAAATTTTGAATAATATCAGCATTACTGCGCTACACGGTACGGTGTTTCGTTCCTTTGTCTCTGGATTTTATCTCTAGGGTTTTGTTGACAAATTTTGACTTGCCAATTTATTTTTTATTTTGACCATAACCCTCTGAACTGAGCTGAGGGTAATTAATTTTTTTGTTAATTCCGTAGTAATTAGTTCAGAAGTTAATTTTTTTTTTCTGTCAATTTTTTGTTGAAGAATGTATACTTTAAATTATGCTAGCTTGACAATTTAGTAGTATTTTCTGACAGTTTGATTTTAACTGTATGGCTAGAAATTTTGAGAAGAAAAGAAAATGTCCATGGTTGATGAGCCGCTATATCCCATAGCAGTGCTTATAGATGAACTGAAAAATGATGACATTCAGCTGCGGTTGAACTCGATTAGGAAACTATCTACGATTGCCCGGGCTCTTGGGGAGGAGCGAACGCGTAGGGAGTTGATACCCTTTTTGGGTGAGAATAATGATGATGATGATGAGGTACTTCTTGCAATGGCGGAAGAGTTGGGGGTGTTTGTTCCTTTTGTCGGGGGAGTGGAACATGCTCATGTGTTGCTCCCACCTTTGGAGACGCTTTGCACTGTTGAGGAAACTTGTGTGAGAGATAAAGCTGTGGAATCACTTTGTAGGATTGGATCACAAATGAGGGAAAGTGATTTGGTTGAGTATTTCATTCCTTTGGTGAAGGTCAGATTATACTGTTCCATCGATATGATGCCTTTGTTGTTACTATCTATTGAACTATGTTTGATTGATTGTATTTTGTAGTTTTGTAAGTGAAGTTTTTCCTTGTTTATGCACAGTTCCAGTGCCTATTGTTCTGATTATGACATTCATTTACTTTTCTTGGATTTTAACTGTTTCCTGTGAAGTAACCTTGTGAAACCAAAAAGTTGTTGATTAATGTATCCATGTTAGATTGATTGTTAGAATAATAAGAAGGTTGCTACAAACCGTTGCCATGGGGTTTTGGGAAGGTTAGACTTATTATGAGTCTATTGTAGGCTGGCTTACTTTGCACTTGTGTTGTGTGAGGCTGATTCCACAACTTGAACTTTTGACTAGCTACTTAAATGGGTGCAACTCTAACTGTTGCACCAAAGCTGAGCTTGTGTTAGAATATCTAGAAAGTATCTCATTATATTGATATTGTGTCATAGAATATATTTTAGAGTATAATAGATAATCTCTTAAGTTTTTTTTATCATATTATGTATATATATTATATCCTGATTAGTTTCCTTATTTGATTTGACTAGGAGTAGGAGTCTAGTACCAGTATAAATAGGGTTGATTGTGATTTCTCTACCAAAATTCTATTAATTTTCAATGACTTGCCCCATATCTAACTTATATTGCTCTGCTGCTTTTGCCTCAGTATCTAGCACTTTGGTGGTATTAATTGGTTGCATATGTCTTAAAGCATATTCATGAATAATGATGTATTGTATAGTTCTTTTCAACATCCTGTCAATTTTTTGTTTTGTTTCAGAGGTTGGCAGCAGGTGAATGGTTCACTGCTCGAGTGTCTTCATGTGGTCTATTTCACATTGCTTACCCTAGTGCACCGGAAATGTCAAAGACAGAATTGAGATCAATATATAATCTGTTGTGTCAAGATGACATGCCTATGGTTAGAAGATCTGCTGCATCAAATCTTGGGAAGTTTGCTGCAACTGTTGAATACATTCATTTGAAGGCTGACACTATGTCAATTTTTGAGGATCTCACTAAGGATGGTAATTGAATACATATTTCTCATTCTTTCTAGATGCCTTAGCCTGTTTTGTAGATTCAATAATATTTTTTCATTGATGCAAGTGGACCTTTTAAATATGTAAAAACTTTAAAATACTGTCAGATCAAGACTCTGTTAGATTGTTGGCTGTCGAGGGTTGTGCTGCACTCGGGAAGCTGCTGGAGCCACAAGATTGTGTCACACATATACTACCGGTTATTGTCAACTTCTCACAGGTGCATTTCTAGGAGTAAAATATACTAGTAATGACATAATTAGTCTCTTTTTTTTCTGCTATACTCTAAACTATGTGCTTAACCTAGCGATGTTAAGTTTCTAAGATTTATGCTACAAATTTTGTTTTGGATTTTTTGGAACCAAGAATACAAATAAGAAATAATTTTTTAAACAGGATGAAAACAACAATGAATAGGAGAGAAATATCTCTTCCAAGGGTTTCTCCTTCTCAAAGGATTTCTTCGTTCTTAAAGAGCCAATGATATGAGTCTGACCTATTCTTCTTCCCCTATTCATTCTTTTATAATAAGGGCACTAAGGACGCTACAACCACTTTGGCCTCCTCTATTGCCACGACCTCATCTACCATGAGTAGCAACCATGACAAATGATTCAACATAATCATAAATTTTTTGATTAGTGGGAACACAAATTAGTTCTGTTGTGAGGCTTTCCATGGATAGAAGTTATTGACCTGTTAGAATGGGTTCATTGCACGAAGGATTACAACTATGTGGAATTTATCTAGCTTCTTTAATTTTTCTAATGAATTTTGTCAACTGCTTTCATGTGTTTTTCTCTTATATCATGCATAATTTAGCTTAACACACTAACTGCATAAACATTGTCTGGTTTCGTGTGAAATAAATAAGGTGTTCTATCAATCTTTGAATCGAGTTTTTTCTACTAGAGAACTCTCTTCACTTCCAATTCTATGATTCTATTCAATAGGAACTTCTGAGGATGTACATCCTATTTTACTTGTTTCTTTGAGGAGATTAAGTACATATTTACTTTGGAAAATGAAAATTTCATGTTTTTGAATAAGAACCTCTATTATAAGGAAATACTTAAATTTTCCCAGGTCTTTCATTTCAAATTGGTTTGCCAATTTTTTCCTTTAATGCCAATTTCTCTGTTTCATATCATGTCATTCACATATACCAATAGTAGTGGAAATTTTTACCTGTAAGGATTGCTTTATGAATAAAGTATCATCTCCTCGGCTTGCTTGTATCCTAAGGAAACCATTGCTTTCATAAATCTCTCAAACTATTCTTTTGGACATTGCTTAAGTCCATATAAGGCCTTCTTTAGGAGGCATATCTTAATCCTTCAAACCTTGGAATAATCTGCATGTACACTTCTTTTTCTAATGCTTTGTGAAGAAAGACGTTAATTTTCTAAATTCAATGAAAAAACAGTTCATTCTATTCAATAGCTTTAAGATGTAAACAAAAAGGGAAACATAAATTAAACAATTTTCTCTAAGATTTATTAAGAATGAATAATACTATAATCACTTATTATAATTCTTAAGTTTTATTACTCTGTTTATATATGTATGTGAGGGTTGATGGAATGTGTTTCCACCAAACTGAGTCCATTTTTATTTAATTAATGTACCTTTGTTCTGATTTGACCCTAAACAGGATAAGTCGTGGCGTGTGCGATACATGGTTGCAAATCAATTATATGAGCTTTGTGAAGCTGTAGGCCCTGAACCTACCAGGTATTGTTTTTTCCGAGTTGTAAACATGATGCATATCTTTCTGTCATATAATTTATTTATATATTATGCCAATATATTGTATTGTGATCTGTGTTTAATTAGTTTTAGGGCTGTAGTAGTCATGCTGTTGGAGCCTTACATGCTAATGGTTTAAAACCTTAAATGTCAAAACTTGTGATTCCTATACTATTTTTCTCATATTTACTAAGGTCCATATTCAATGTCTTATCATTTTATCTGTTTTATGTTTCTTAAGATTATCTCTTATGACTAATATTTTGTATAGAACGGAATTGGTCCCTTCCTATGTGCGGTTGCTTCGAGACAATGAAGCTGAAGTACGGATTGCAGCTGCCGGGAAAGTGACCAAGTTTTGCAGGATTTTAAATCCAGATCTTTCAATTCAGCATATTCTTCCTTGTGTGAAGGTGTGTCTTTTGTTTTGGTCTTGAAATTCATTATTCTAAATTTTTTATTTACAGGCTAAACTGCTTTGCAACAACTTTTGCAGGAATTGTCATCGGATTCTTCACAGCATGTTCGATCTGCTTTGGCTTCAGTGATAATGGGAATGGCTCCAGTGTTAGGAAAGGTATGCGTATTAAATGTTGTTCTTTACACTTGTTGTGGTCTTAGTTTAGCAAGAAACATCCTATCCGTATCGTTCATGCTTAAATATTTGGTTGCAGAAGTTACTAAATTTTTCTTTTGGTACCTAGCTGCAAAAAAGTGAAGTCTACTTTTTTATGTTTCCTTTTTCTTTTGTTTAAAATGAGGGTTAGACATAATTTAGTGCTCTGGGTCATTCTGTATATTTTGCAGTTTCACATGTTGTGGTGCATGGGCCGCCGAACCTTAAACAACTATGTTACTGAAATATCTCTTTTCTAAATATGTAATTTTATCTTTTGCAAGTTTGTTTGGTGATATGAATGGGGTGAACTTTATTTGCATGTGCATTAGTCAACCATAATCATCCTTTAGGAGGCATTTGTTTCAAGCTATCTATGTTACAAGAATACTACGACCAAGAGTCTTATTTCTTTTTAAATTTTACAAATATTTGATTATGATTTAATCTCTCTCAAAATTATAATAATTTGAGGAAAAAGGGGGAGTGGGAATAGAAATTCATGTTCTTATTACATATTAACTTCCTATATTCCCAAGAGAAAACAATATATGTACACCCCACCATGGGCTTGAAATCTAGCATAGCATGAATATGCTACTTTATGGGAATCAACAACAGAGTTTAGTGCACTCTATACGTATCCTGGCCAACAACATAGGCCAAGGTGTTATGTAACCTGTGAGAGTTAAAGCCCATGCAATATTATCTATGTTTCATGTTTGGTTTGTGTCGGTATTTTTAATATTTATTTTATGAGCTCTCTGCTGTATATTTTGTACGTGGCTGGTTATTTTGTGGTATCCAACTTCTAATATTTTTTTGAAGACTTTTATGTTGGTTATACTGTGATATGTTAATACTTTTAATTCTACAGCTAAGGCTGTGACAATGTTTAACCCTTCTTTCAAAATTTTCAAGAAACTATACTTGATCAAACCTGTTCTTTTTCTTATTTGCAGGATGCAACAATTGAGCAACTTCCTATTTTCCTTTCCCTTTTGAAGGACGAGTTTCCTGATGTGCGCCTAAATATCATAAGCAAGCTGGATCAAGTGAATCAGGTTTGTAATATATGAGTGATTTATATTTCCAAATTGCTTTATAACTTTTGACAACCTTATTTCCTTTTTGTTTTTTTAACAATGCTGCGATTTCTAGAACAGAGTATATAGTCTTATACCACCTTCTATATAATATACATGCAAAATTAAAGTCATAAAGAAATCTAAATTTGCAATGATATGTTGATCAAATCTTTGTTGCAGGTCATTGGAATTGATTTATTATCTCAATCTTTGTTACCAGCCATTGTTGAGCTTGCTGAGGATAGGCATTGGAGAGTTCGACTTGCAATAATAGAATATATACCCTTATTGGCAAGTCAATTGGGTGTTGGGTTTTTTGATGACAAGCTTGGTGCTCTTTGCATGCAGTGGTTACAGGACAAGGTTTGTGGACTCCATTTGATAGTTTGTGCATACTTTTGGAAACCACATTTTCTACATGACTGTGGTCATTAACCTCCTTATTGTTATGGTAGGTTCATTCAATCCGTGAGGCAGCTGCTAACAACTTGAAGCGCCTAGCTGAAGAATTTGGTCCTGACTGGGCTATGCAACACATAATTCCACAGGTTCATGTCTTGGCTTTAGATTATTATTTTAGTATCATACACTATGCCTATATGAATGTGTGTGTAGGGGGGTATGTTTCTGTATCCTCAACTTGACATTCTTATCCTTTTATTGCTTCATACTTTGTGTGGTACATTTCATTGTTTACAATGTGCTGAAGTTTTAGAAAATTATGCGAAACCATAGCATGAACTGTGAATGAACAAGGAACAGTTTTATGGCCCATTTGGTTATCCACCAAGATGATTTTGCACTGGTTATTTGGGCACCGATTACATTAATGGTTCAAAACCAATGTTATCAAAATCAAATTTTCTCCTAACTAAACAAACAAGTTTGAGTTGGGTCAGTGTTTAGAATTTTTGGTGCTTCTGTACTGAACCAACGATATACCACTACAGGGTTGGTTTTTGTTGGGTCATCAGGTCACAAAACAGAATAATTTCCTTAGATAGGTTTTAAGTTGAACTAAACTTAGATTTGTGGTTTCTTTCAGTTCAAGCTTTTTTCCGTTCTCTGTCAAAGTCCTTTTTTTCCAGTTCCACAGTAACTTCATATCTTGTTATAACTGTCCCCTCTCCCTTTCCTAAGGTCTATGATGCATTTTATGATATTCGCCTTTAATATAATATACCATTTACAGCCTTTAATATAATATACCATTTACCTTTTTAGTATATCTACCAAATGTATCTTAAGTAACGGGTATTGGCATGTATGAAACAGGTTGTGGATATGATTACTAATCCACATTATTTGTACCGAATGACCATACTTCATTCCATCTCTCTGCTTGCTCCTGTTATGGGACCTGAAATCACTTGTTCAAAATTATTGCCTGTTGTTATTACTGCATCTAAAGACAGGTATTCTAGATTTTTAAGCGTGGTTATGGTGTTGGGTAATGTTACTACCACCTTTCTAACTGCTCCCTGTTTTATCCCTTATAGAGTCCCCAACATTAAGTTCAATGTGGCAAAGGTCTTGGAGTCAATCTTCCCCATAGTGGATCAATCTGTAAGCAGCTAAGCATCTCATACTTCTATTTTATTATGATAATAAACCTTTATTGGGCTTTCTGTCCTCTTACATTCTGTGTTTGTTCTCTTTTTGTTTTTTGCTTTATTCTGTGAACAAAATTTTCATTTAGGTTGTGGAGAAGTCTATCCGACCTAGTCTGGTTGAGCTCAGTGAGGATCCCGATGTTGATGTAAGATTTTTTTCTAATCAAGCACTTCAGGCTATTGATCATGTCATGATGTCTAGCTAGGCTGCAATCTTTAGCACGCATTAGATTGAAGCCTTTTGTGGAGATGCTAATGTTTCCACCTATCGGAATACTTGTATTCTACTTGGGTTCTTCTCAGCGATAGTTAAGTGGTTTTGTGACCTACATCCTAGTCAATAACGATTGATGTGATTTTGTTCCCTTGTATAATTATGTTGATTGTATCTTTACTAGGTTCTTTTTGTTTTTTGTCTTCATAGAGATTGAATTGCTGGTCTTGTGACTGCTAAAATAGGATATTCAAATGTTAAGGACTCTATATAGGGTAAGAGTGATTAAATCTTAGCTTGTACAAGTGCAACTGTATTTTCCTTTTGTTAATTATGTATTTTCGCAAAGAGCAGTAATGGTTCATTGTCCTTAACCCCACCGTGTTTTCTAATGTCATACAACGAATGAAAATGCTTTGTAACACAATTTTATCTCCTATTGGCCAACCCAAATTAGCTCTTTTGTGGATCATAACCCTTTATTTTATTTCTGCAGTTATTTTTACTCAAATCGTACCAAACTTTGGGGTTATTTAGAGTTCAAACTGTTTTTTAACACAGACTAGCACTAAATATAGCTATATTGCATGTGAAAAGAAATTATTTCCTGATTCAGAATGTTCAACTAGTAGCATAAAGACTAAGAAAGTTTATTCGTTTTAGTTTTAATTATAACCAGTACTTGAATTTATGTATTATGTAACATATATACTTTAACTGGTGAATGTGAAGTTTCTCGTATCAGATAAAAATGTACCTAAATGTTAAATTATTTGATGCTTTATTTAGATGGATAAAAAAGATGTGTACTTTTCAAATTATATTAAAATGTAAGTATTTTGATAATTTGTTAATGTTTGATTTTAACAAAAAGGTTATAAAGGTGTAAATTGGTTCCAAACTGATAGAATATATAGTATCGAAATTTGATGTTAAATGAAGCCTTTCATATTGATAAAAAATTATGATTTCACATATTTACAAATTAAAGATCCAGATGAAACACAACTTTAGACAATGCTAAAAATAAAGATACATGCCAATACCTGAATAAAGATACAATTACTTTTCAAAACTAAAATCTTCATGAATTTCATAAAATAAAGATATAGAATTTCATATAATTTAACAGGACTTGTTTGGTTTATCCAAACCTTCCTGGATTTTATAAATGTTTCATCTAAAAATAAAATTTAATAATGTTTTTTTTATTATAATATTTTTTTTTCAGTTGCGTGAGTTAATATATTTCTTTTTAGCATAATAAAGTTGTCGTAAGAATGTAGGTATAAAAAACAAATAATACGTTGTTAATTCTTTTACGAAATTAACTAATTATATATAAACAATAAATGTTAAGTATCATTATAATAATATCATGTTTAAATTAAATTTAAAATAATGGAATAAATTGAAAATAATTATGAGAAAATAAAAAAGGCTATTAAACCTAAGAATACATATAAGTTAAGATTATAAACCAAATGAATAGTTAGTCTTCAATTCTAACATATTTTAGACCTTAATTTCTACAAGATACATTAAGACAGTTTTCTTGCACCTTCATAGATTTTTTTCTACGCTTAATATAAAAGTTTTCATTTTATCCTTATAAATTATTTATTCTTTTTTAAATTATACCATTCAAAAATCATTTTCTCTTTAGAAAAAGATTTTTATATTCCACTTAAATTTATTTTTTATTTTCAGTACCAGAATTGTGTAATCCAGAATTCATTTTTAAAGATTTTTTTTTCAAATTATGTTAAAACTAAAAAAATACTATATTTAAATATATATTTTTTATCCGTAAAACTTAAGTAGATGCAACAAATGCACTTATATATAACTTTTTAACTCCTTATTAATTGTTCTACAATAAACTAATTACAAAAGTAATGTTAAATTTTAATTTTATTTTTTTAATTCATTGTTTATTGTGTGGAATTTTTTTAGAATTGATAGACAAAAATAATATTAAAGCCTTGAAAACTTTGAAGTTTATAAGCATTCAAGTCTAAGTATGATACTTTCAATTCATTATGTATGATATTTTATTAAAAAAAATTAATTCTTAATTACGGAGTCTTAATTTTCATGTATTATGTTTTGTTAAGTACTTAACAAACATTTTTTATTTTTAGTTGAACCTAGTAAGTTGTAAAGTTTTTGTATGGTAACTGTGAATAGTGTATGAATATAATTGCTTTTATTCCACTTTGATTATTAAAAAAAGTTACACTATATTTTTCGCACTATTAGTGATTAGAAATAATCTTACACAACTTCTAAACACATTATTACATAAATTAATAACATGTTAATCCATGATTAAACAACATGCAAAAATATACACACATTTCAATCAAATTCTTTAAACAATTACAAAGATGATCAGAAACAAACGAAATATAGCATAAGTTTGACCTTTTAAATGCTAATTAATTAGTTATGCTACGTGAGTGGTGATCCACCACCAATTTGATACTCTTCTTTAGCCACTTCGTATAGCACAAACAAACTAAATGTTAAGAAATAATACAACATGAATATTATATTATACATGTGGTTACCATAGCTACAAGTATGGTTTATGTTTATATTTGAAGATGAATAACCATTACATTGTGCAATTATAAAGTAATCTCCAAATTCCTTCTGAATGTTCATACATTTAATTTGGCTCTTGTGTTAAATGAGATCAACCTAAAATTCAAAAGCACTTAATGCAGAAGAGCTTATTCAAATATTTAAAATGGCTTATTCTTCTAATTTGGACACTATTTGAAATGAATTTTGTACAGTCCTGCTTTCTTGGACTCAAAACAAACATTGTCAATAAACAAATGAGTATTATTTATATGGTTTGTGTGATTCTTTCATCTATATATATGAGTCTCAATTCCAAATTTTTTTAAGCTCCCAAGTTAAATTTTTCATATATGTTTATGAAGAACACACCCCTTTTTAGAGACTTGGATCAATCTTTTAAAATTAACTATGGAGGCACAGTTTGATGATGATACTTTCTATGCTGAGATTAGGAGGCAGATTCTGCAATTGACATCAGAAGATGAAGATTTATTAGTTGGAAAACCTTTCAACAAAGCTGGTGTTGCTGGTTCAACAAGGCTAGCATATAACAACACACCACCACTTGCAAACCACTTTTGCTCATGGGAAACTCAAAGCTCTGGTTCACCTGATTTGCCTGTGAATTTGTGGAAGAGTGGAAGAGGTACTGGGGTGTTCATTCCTCAAGTTGTGACTGGTAAAAAGGATCAGAGACCAGGTACATAATCCTTGTCTATTTCAGTCTTTCAACTTGTTTTTAGTCCAAACCTCTAGAAAAATAGTTAATTTTAGCTCATGTTTGTGCTTTTTTTGAAAATTTCCAGGAACAATTAATGGCAGAAAGCAAATATATAAACCAGTGGCAAATAAGTATTGAAGAAACTAGTGAAAACAGAAGATTCCACCTTGTTCATCATAACTCAGCCTATCTGAATAACTTGTAGCATTGTCAATAAAGTGCAGAGATGGGGTAGCAGGTGCAAAATATTTATTTTACTTCTCAAATATTAATCAGTTTGAGACATCTATGTACAGAATTTATCAGAATCCACTTAGGATATTACAGATATTTGTGAAGTCATTTTTGCACCTTTCCACACAATTTGTAGTTATGTCATAGAATGAATGATAAATAAAACTTAAATATATTGTTTAAATCTCCCCAGCAAGTTCTCCATTCAAATTGTATGTTATTTTCAGCATAAAAAATAGTGTTGGTTAACAATATTCTTATAGTTAAAGCAAGATATAAAAGAACATTTAACATTATTTAATCAGAACTAGTGGTCAATAAAAATGTCTACCTGTTCAAAAGAAAAAGAAAGGCAAAATACTGAGGTTTATCTTCCGAATATCACGTTACCATGTTTCTATGCTTTGTTCAAAGCAAGTTCATGCTTTTATGCTATAGTACCATTGTTGCTAAAAGGGTAAGGTTGATATTGATATGCATTTACACCAGTCTCAGCTTTTAGATGCAACACTTGCACAATAATGGCCACATGAACATGCTACTAATATACAGAACATCCAAGCTGATAAAACTTGTAAAAAAGCTGTTATAATGGCATCAATTTATCATAAAAGAAAATTAGATTAGTAGCTACCATTAACAAGGTTTCTTCACAGTATAGTCGATTTATTGTCAACACTATATTTGAAGGTGGCAGCAATTCATGACTTTGTTCCTATTTAGAACAGAAGTGGCCATTTAGTTTGTAGCCAACATAAGAAGTACTGCAGAAGGATGCACTAGAGCAAGCTGATAGAAACTAATGTAAGTCCCTATTCTCTAGGGCGTGCCAACCATAATGAACTAAGTGCTCTTAGTCTTGAAATGAAATCATTTTGGACAAGGAGTGCTCGGGCAGTTTGTCGTGTCGTCAAAATTTGTTGCAACCGTTGAAGAGTATGTTGCTTCAAGAGATCAGCCTAAGAACATAAAACATACTCAGAACACTATTTGTATAAACTCAGGAATCTGATCTTGTTGATGGTGGTGGTGAATGCTTTTTTAATAGAAGGAAAGGAGAGAAGAATTTCAATTAAACATGTATTGTGATATGTAGCATATCCCAAGACTTCTTTCTCCCATTTTCCTCCTCCAAGTACTAAGCAAGCACACCCCAAGGATTAGAAAGATATTTGAGCAAGCTAAAAAATTGTCCTCATTAACTTCCCTAAATACCACAGAAAGAAAACAAGGAATAGGTTCTCTCATGCTGAATCTTCATATAACCTTGGCATGGTTGATATTGTTAAGCATTAAACTCAAAGCCATCATCACTTTAATTTTGAAATTTGAATAGTCAATAATTATTAGCTTTAATGATAGTTTTGAATGTCATTTATACTATGATTTTAAATGTAATTTATAGTTTATGAGAGAGAATGTAGAATTTGAGAAGTCTATTTTGAGACTATTGAGAGAGATTGTATTCTTATTTGAAAAGCAGGAGCGAAATAAGTTATATTATCTGTTCACATATTTGTATCTATCTTTCTCTTCATAAGATTTAAATAGATGGAGCCTTACTAAAACTAGTGAATCATTATGAAACAAGATACAAAGCTTCCACATGAGATAATCCATTCACAAAAGAAGTAATAAAAGAAAATAGAAGTCCATTTAGTATCTTAAAAATTACTAAAAAAACAATATTTTTCATTTAGTAAGAAGTAGAAGGATTAGTAGGAAAAAATTCTAAGAGGGATTTGAATTCTGATCAAATAGCTCCACAAAGTTAGTGTCTCATACCTGATGAAGGAGACCCTCCAGTTCACCAAGCTTGCCCATTGCAAGAGCCATTTGGCCCATGTAATCAGCAACATTTCCACAACCAGTGGGTCCTAGGGAGGTGGAGGAAAGTGTTTCTACAAGATATTGCTGCAATGCTTCCATGCCTTGATTTAAAGCATCCTCAGACTGGAGAGAAGATTTTTGCAAAGTACAAATGCCGAACAACTGTTGCTCTGTCAATGGCTCAAGGTGGTTCATGATGATCTGAATCCCAAAAGACAACAAATGGAACTGAAAAAAAAAGTATTTCTACACAAGTGAGCACAAATGAAACGAAAGTGCTAAATTGGTGAATCACCTTGAGTAGTTCAGATGAACGGAATCCACCAAGCCACATAAAACGTCTTTCTACTGGACTTTTCCACATTCCATAAAGTATGTGAAATATATCAGCCTTTGCTCCTATTCTCTTTAACCTAAATAAGTCATTATAATGTTCCATGACACCTTCAACAAGGATATGTAACTCATCATCACTCATTTGAGAATTTATAGCCAATCTTAGATCATTGAGCAGACGTTGGTGTTCATCCACCCAGTGAGCATAGTCCATGTCAAATGCTAAGGCACCTACATATTCAATAAATATCATCAATCACATTCCTCCTATGATAAAGTAAATTTCAACATATTGCACTTTAATATATCACACAGCATGCACCATATGAACCTCAACTCATTTGCACAGTCATGAAATCTTGTGTTAATAAATAGAAGCAATCTTTGATAATTTGGCCATAAAAAAACGATAACTTCAATACACTATTTATTCATCTGCAAGTATTTGTGTGCAATAAACTACTACAAAACAATGCAATCTATTAAGATCCATCTTGTGTTTCTCCACTTTGGATTACAAACACTGTCAAACAACAATTTAGTAGTTGTAAGAGAACCAAGAACTTTGCCAGACATTCAGTCCAAAAAAATTACTTTGTTAGCTAAAGTTAACTTATAGCATCGACATATCTTTCAAGAAATCTAAGAAATTGAAATTTTGAGAGCAGTGATGCCTACAATCAAGTAGATTATAATCTATACACCATTTGTCTACTAAACTTAAATTTCAAGAAAATGCAAGAAAACCAATATAAGCATTATGTTTTGGCTACTGCAGGAAATAATTGTCAAGAAATGTTTCTTTGTAGGTACCATTTCCAACAGCGAAACGACCCTGATCCCCTTCAGCCGCAATACATATACCCTGCAATGAAACAAACTAACTTAGAAAATCAAATTATCTACAACAAACATCAACCAGATATCTATAACTTCTTACACCTGCTGACGTGCTTGTTGAAGTTCTTGCTCTAATTGAACAAGCTTGACTCGGCTGTTCTCCAATTGCTGTACATATGCCTATTTAAAACCAAAACCAAAATCTTGAACCCAACTAAATGGAAACTTGCATCTTCCTATTTGTGCACTTATCTTACACAATTCTATCATAGTATTGCAAAATTTGCAAATTTATAAAAACTACTCATTGAAAAGACCTCTTCATCAATCATATAGATAAAATAATAAAAAGGGGTGTCAATTAACTTAACAAAAGGATCTCAATTATAGTTTTCTACATGTCAAGGTATATAATGTGAGCAATCCAATTTAAAGCTTTGAAGCAATTACCTTTTTCCTTAACCGACTCTTCTTTGCAGCCTCCCGATTCTGAGCCAGTCTACGAAGGGTCTAGAAAAATGGCATCCAAATATATAAAGCATTAGTAAGGAAACACAGCTCAGTAGCTACAAATTGTACCAAGTTGTAATCAAACACAAAACCTTCTGATCTTCAGGTTTGACCTTTGTCTTATCCTTGGAGTGCATAACCATACGCGAACCATTCTTAACTCTATTGCACTAACACATGGTCAACAAACACTATAAGACATCATCAAGATTCAGTTATTCATCTAAAACATAAAACTGGTATAGAAAGATACTTATTAATCTGCTTAATAGGCTCACACATGTACACAAGCACACTTGCTCTAATTCATGGAAAGCAAGAATTTCTTGTTTAGGGTTTAGGGTTTAGTGAACAAGCACTTGATCCAACATGTATATAAACAAACCTTATCTTTTCAACTCAATTGATGATTAGACCAAAAGAAAATTCTGCAGACACAATTACTCTGTTCCAGTATAGCTGTAGAAGTATTAACCATGCTTTGGTGTTGAAAACATCACTAATTTTGAATTTTGAATATAGTCCCGATAAAATATTGCAATCATGCTTAATCCCAAAAAATTATAAAATCTCATGCTTCTGGTCCTTAATCGGGGGATATTTTTAGTCTCTCTAGCGAGGACTAAAACCACATCCTTGCTCTGTAGGAACTAGAAATGAATGAAATCTAGATAGAACTAAAACCAAAATCCCTACTATTTTCAGAGATAACAAAGTTAAACCAAGCATGGACAAAATTCTCACTTAAAATAATTTAAAATTATTGTCCTAAGCCCCCTTCAACCAAACCAAAAGAAAATGCAAATCAAATAGTCAAATAGAGTTATATGCCAAAAACAATCATTGCATGATTGAGAAAGAGACTATTTACTTACTTGGATTCTATCATCAGTGTCAATATCTGTGGAAGTATCATCAGTATGCTGGCTATTATCCGCTATGCCTGAATCAGCCCAATTGTCAACATGACCATTCCCCAAAGGCAAGGTTGGCATAACTACTCCTTTGTGGTACATCAGTTGCAGCCCTGTATCCATGCACCCTCCCCCACTTGAACCAATCTCCGAAGACCCAACATTCTACACAGAAATTTCCAACCCAAATTTCAATCACATATGACCCTCACAGAATAAAACCCATCTACAATCTTCCAACAACAAAGCGAAAAGGTAAGAAGAAGAAAAACCACCGTGCTCAATGTCCCATATTGCATGTTACTGCCACCAACAACATTGTTTGACTTCACACTGTACATTGAACCTGCAGAAGAATACAAAATCGAAATCACACACACATAAAAGACGCGTGTCATGTAATGGTAACCATATAATCACATGATAATCTTACCTCACTTAAATTTACAGTTAACATGTGTTAAGAAGCAACTACTTTTTCTTTTAAAAAAAGACTTTTTATTTCGAAGACTAAAGTTATAGAAAACAACACTAAGCCAAATTCATTTCGTTCACACGGTGCAACCAAATACAGTGAGAGAGGGTTACTTGAGCCTAAATCAACCCCATCTTCTTGATGAAAAACGGCAGAGGAATGGTGAAGGTCCCCAAGATCACACAACCCGGTGGTTGGGTTCCGGTTGGCGTCATTTCCCCTGTTTCAAAACAGAGACGCTCTGTTTCATCAGCACAAACACAAACTTGCCAGCACCAAAACGGCACAACTTTGTTGCACACAAAGAGATATACAAAGAAGAACAATAAAGGGATATAAGCAAACAAAAGGGTGACAAAAGGTACTACACACCGAAGCAAAAACGAAGAGTGGCAGTAGAGTTGTGAACTTGGTTGTGCTGTCTTGAAGCCTTGCATATTTTTCATCAAACTAGGGACCGACCAGACCAAAAATGTTGTTTTGTTTCTCTCGTCACGCAAACATCATCATCAGAATATGTTGTTGTGTTCAGATAGCAGAAAATTGTTATGAGAAGAAGAAGAAGAAGATTGTGTGAGAAGTGAGAAAATGTTTGTCTCTATAAGAAGAGGATGGAATGTAAGTATGCAAGTACCTTTGTTTTATTATATATTTTAATCTGTTATATGGTATAGTATTTTATTATTTGAGGTAGTAGTAGTAGTAGTAGGGTGTTTATTCTTCATTATTATTGCTATCTGACTTGGGATTTTATTTTTTCAATGCTTCTCTCTGAGACACAGTTTCACACTGTTCAATGACCATCTCAATCTCTTCCCCATTAGACGTCTCCTTCGTGCTTTTTATTCCTAGTCCTATATAGTTCCTACCTACGTGACATTGTGCTGTGATGTGCTGTGATGTGCTGTGCTGTGTAATTCATGTAATAAAGGTGTGTGATTCTTCCTAAGAAGAAGTTTGGCCACTCACAAAGAGGCATTAAAATTTAGAAACGTAAAAGAAGAGTGGTTAAAGCTACTATACACACTCACCTAAACAGTGATTTTGTTAAAAAAAAGAGAGAATAACAGTGAACAGTGATGTGTGCATTCGTATCTGAAAGTGGCCAGATTCGAATTGTAACTTGCATTGTTTACTCCAATGCAGCTTATAACAAGAGTAAAAGCTTGAACTTGAAATTAAAAACTGTAAACTTTTCATCCAAAAGTAAAAACATAAAATTCATTGACACTAATGTTATGTGTATCTCTGCCTACTTTCTCTCTTTTTTTACACCAGCATATTCTTAATAAGTCGCATTTGAGTTCAAACTTTTTCATAAGTTTACATAATAGAATGAAGCTTGTGTGCAAGATAAGGTGCTATGTAGTGAAGTTGGAATGGATTGTTAACACAACACACCAAATTCTCATTTCACATCCTCTTTATTGTCCATGGATAATTTTATTTTCCTTGTGATTCACCAACATGATTCACTCTAGTAATATTATATATAAAGAATTGAAAGTCAAGAAGACACTGAGGCCACTTGTGGAAACAGAAATTAATAAAAGAAAAGATTGTAATAATAAAAGTATAAGTATTAGTAAAGTTGTTTGTAATAAAACTCATTTTCATTTAAAAGGTTAATATATGGTAGTTAGAATTGAGATTTACTTAAGGGGGAAACATAAATATGAATAGTAAATAGGGAGATTGTAATATGGATAGTAAGATCCTATAAATTTTATAAAAGATTATATAGACAACTAAAATTATTATATCTCACTTAAAAAATCATAATTGAACCTTATAATATTTTATAATGTATAAAATAGTACATAATTAGATTTAAACATTGCATCCTATGATAAGATTAACTCTCTACTACTTACAAGACATTGAAAAAATAATAATCTATTTAAATCAAATAATCTTGGAAGTTAAATTCATATTCAACTTCCTCCTCCTTTACTTACACTTGAACTAAGTTTTCATCCAAATCCAATGCTTCATTATACTCATGCTCATCTTCCATAATTCCTTCTTCATCAGATGAACACTCATGAATATTAAGTTGAGTTGGTTTTCTTGTTTGCTTCTTTTTGGCTAATTTTGAATTAGTCATAACAAAAATAACATTATTCATTGTGCTTTGTTTTAGACTATTTCTTCTCTTTGTGAACCTAAACAAATGCAAAGACAAATATGATAAGGAAGTATTGGATTAGTAAACTACTAATTTTATTTTAGAGATATATTTTAATATTAACTTACCATCTCAAAGGAACTCTAACTATGTTCACATTCAGAAGAGCTACATGTCAAGCTCAATACATGAATGAAATTTTTTTGGAGTTCTGGATACTCATCACCATAAGACTCCTACAAATTTGTTGGAGTCTGTAAATTCATTGACCTAGTAGCCAAAGGACATCCACAATTTTTTGCTCATTTTTTGAAATCGTCAATTTGAATTTCAATGAGTTTGTTCATCCTCATCCTCCATTATCCTAGTTATGCATTCCATTAGACCTAATTTCACTTGTAAATTTGCTTTAAATCCGAGACGATAATGCATTTGAGGGTTAAGAAAATAACACGCAACATGCAAAGGCCTAGAGAGTTGTTTGTCCCACTTTCATCAATGATGTTTCAAAAAGGTAAATAACTAACCAAAATATATTAAAAGAGTTAGTTTTTTGTTTGAATTTCAGAATCACTATCCTAATAAACAAATACATAGACACTTAGCTAACCAAAATAAAAACATTGAAAGCCTTATGTATCTTCTCTTTAGCTTAGTCTATTTCTTCATAAATGAAAACCATGGTTGGATTTGATCTGAATCAACTAATCAAAGCATTTCAATTAGAGGCAATGCACCCTTCAAACAAGTTATGATATTCTTCAAAAAAATCCTTATCTAAAACCACATCTTCAACTATTTTAGCATTATTTGTTTTAACAAACCTACTAGACTTCCATTCATTACTTGTAAACATTCTAATAAAAGCTTCCTTATTTTCATGAAGTCACCCTAATGTCAAGTATGTAGCAAAACGAGTAATACCTGACCTTACAAAATCTCTTTCTTTTGTGAAATGTTGTAGTTGAGAAATTACAGGAGATCTTGAATAGATAAAGGCAATAATTTTTTATACCTTTTGGAATTGTCTCCTCATGAATTGAGAGATATTTTTCTCAATCCTCCAACACTAAGTCAACACAATGTGCAACACAAGGTGTCCAAAATAGTTTTTTCCTCTTTACCATCAACATTTGACCAATAACTTTGTAGTTTGTTGCATTATCAGTCACAACTTGAATCACATTGTCTTCTCCGACCTCTTCAACAATGTTATCCATCATCTAAAAAATTTTATTAGCTATTTTAGATATAAAAGATGCATCTATGGAATTTAGAAATACAGTTCCCTTTGGGTTGTTTACCAAGAAGTTTATTATTTCTCTTCTTTGCTTATGAATCCAACCATTAGTCATAATCGTACATCTCATTTTCTTCCATCATCCCTATGTGCTTGCAAAGCAAGTGATGTATTTTCAACTTCCTCCTTCAAATTGTTGACTCTAATCTCATGATAGGATGGAAGTTTAAATCCAAGGTTATGCCTTGAAACCAAATCAAGCATAACCGTGAATTCTTCACTTTTTGCCACATTAAAAGGTATAACGTTGTTATATAAGAACCTAGTAATTGCTTGACATGCTTCCTCTCCCAGACCTTTCTTAAACATGTTGTTGAAGGTAGCATGATAGAGATACTAAGTTTTTAAGTTGTTTTTAGAAGATATTATAAATTTCTTTCCTAAACTACTTATCCTCCCTAAATTGATGGTCAAACGGAAGAGGTTGATAGAAGTTTATCTCAACTACCTCACTGTATGTTTTTTAAGTGAGAAAATTTCCTCCCACATGTGAAGCTTGCTTATAATAAAATCATACACTCCATAACTTCTTACTCACTCATTTGAAATTATTTGAGTTTAATCCTCTAACCCTCTTGATTTATCACCTCTTCCTACTAAGGAAGTTGTGATGTGTAGTGATGGATCTAAGAAAGAAAGGTTAGTGAAGGATCTTCACATACGAGTTTTCAAGGAAATAGAGAAGAAGATAGCTCAATGGTTTTCAATGTCTTTCTTGAAATAAAATATACTAAGTTTTCTCTAAATTTTGTAATATAGAGCACAACTTAGGCTAATTTTTAGAAGACACATATTGATTATATTCAATATCTAATATTATTCTTGTACAAACTAATTTGGAGGTTTAGGGATTTGGAAATGTAAAACAAAAATTGAAAACATAACTAATTAGTAGAAACCAAATTCAAGAAGATGAAGAGATCAATCCAAAGATTCAAGAACCAAACAATTCCTCTTATCACAATTCTCTAAAGATTTAGATCCAAGTTTGAACAATTAATCGATTTAGTTAATCAATTAAAAAATTATACGAATTAAATCAAAGTATCATTCAATATAATCCATATCTAATCATCAAATCAAGATTCAATTGATTCCTAATTTGATTTTTAAAATCAGAAATGCAAATTGTAATTACAAAGAGCAAACTTGAAATTAGAGAAGAGAAGAACAAGCTCAGAGTGTTCAACAATCGGTACAAAACTTAATTCATCTTGTTTGGTCTTCATTATGTAAATTGATCATCAAAGATTACTTCTCCATGGATGAAGAATAGAAGACAAAATTGAGAGAACAAGAGGAAGAGTCAAAAATGAAAATGGAGAGAAAACATAAAAAAAGAGATAAAGATTGGAGCTTATCTTTATTGTAGTAGATTTTTTTACTTATGAAGCTTCAATGAAGATTGGAGGTGTTGAGCTAAAAGGAACAAATAACACAAATATGTTGAATAGAGTGTGTTAGACGTTCTAGAAGTTGGAAGACAGTCTAGTATAAGATATCTTTGTAATAAATTTTCTTGGGTCTAAGTTTTGTTTCATTTTAGATCCATCCATTTGTGTTTTCATAATCTTATGAATAGGAAACTATAGACATAGTTAAGACATACTTATGCACTTAGATACGTTTAATGCAATTCAGTTTTGTCGAGTTCTTCTACTTTTCTTTATCACTTTCAATTATGCAACTTTATATTTGGAAGATAATTGAATTTTGGAAATGGGTAAAAACGAATACAAATCGTGTTAGATGATACACTATTCAAGTTGTTTTCTTCTTTGAAATCATTTTAGAATTTTGTTCTCGATTAAGATTTTTTTTCTTTAAATGTAAAAATCGACTAGTTCTATATTTTCTTCATTAATCAAGTAATCCAAATTTAGATTTCTTGCATTAGAGGTTGAAGATGACTTGACCACGATTTCTACTTGATGTTTTGCGTTTCTTGAACAAAATTTTCTTCTCTTTACTACAATTCTTTTAAATTTCTATATTTACAATTTTGTACTTACATTCCAATTCCAATTTCAATTAAATCATAATCTATTTCTAGTTTTTACATTTCTAAGCGATTATTAAGAAATCCAAATCCAAAAAACCATATGTCTATTTTGAAGCATTGTAAATGTAGAATCCAATGCAATTAGAATATGCAAAAAATAATATGTACAAAAAAAGTTATGGCCAAAACAATGAGCATAGGTGAGATGAGCTAAAAATATAAAATTAAAGCAAATATGTACAATGAACTAAATTTATTACTATTAAAAGGAAATAAGTTAAAATTGGAAATAATGCATATGGAAAGTGTTGTCATTGTACAATAGAAAATATGTGGCATCACTCAATATGTATAGTCAACAAGTAAAGGAAGAAAATAAGTCATTGTTCAACCAAGAGATTGGGTATGAGTTCATTTAAGAAATGATAAATTTCTTAATAAGAGAAAGTCTAAACTTTGGGATAGGGGAGATGATTCTTTCCAAATCATACAATGAAAAAATGACAAAGAGTATAAATTAAATTTTCCTAATTATTATAATGTGGGTCATAGTTTCGATGTAAGTGACTTATCTCCTTGTAGTGCAGATCTTTCAAATTCGTGGACAAGTTCTCCCCTAGAGAGGTGGTGAACTAGTTAGTCATGTATGAGATGATAGATTCAAGAAAAATGTTTTTAAAATGATTAACAAGTTTTTTTGAAACTGTTTCAGAAAAGGTTTAATGAAAAGTTAAAGTTTTAATTTGTTCTTTTCATTAATAAATTAATTGAATGCTTTGAACCTATTATTTTCAATAATCAATTAATTGAAAACACTTAAAGAAGCTTTTAGAAATCTGTACAATATGTTAAAATGGTATTTTGATATGTTTAAAATGGTTAATTTTTATTCCAAGGTTTTAACTTTTTAGAAAAATTGTTTCTACTCTAGTTAGCTCACTTTAAGTGAAATCAATTGGTGCATTCGAGCAATGACATATTATTTTTTTTAAATGTTTTCTAGAAATTATTGTAAGTGTATATAAATCTATAAAAAAATGATCTTTTAGCTTTCAAAAAAAATAACAGAGATCATTTTGCATTTTCAAACCTGTGAGAGAGTGTGTTCAAAATAGTTTTTTACAAATTTTTCAAAGATCTTTTTTTTATTTTCTTGGAGGATTTAGATCTTCATCTTGCTTGGTGAGGGTTATTAAGTGTTTTGGAAAACTAGAAACCCTATTGTGTTTATTTGTTTTCTATATCAAGTGTTTTCATTTCTTTGTAATTGTTTTTAATATTTTTGCATTATATTACAATCAAGATAGGGTTTCTTGGGTGTTGTAATGTGTAATAGGATGTTAAAAGGGTAGAGTTCTTGTAGGGTTCTTCAAGAACTATCTTCTTGTGTGCCTTTTGTAAATGATTGTTTGTTTTAGTGAAAACCACTTTAGTGTGAAGTGGTAACTGAATGTAGTTCTTCTTGGAAAAAGAGTGAACCAGTATAATAAATACTTATGTTTTTGGTTCTTAATCTTTTTTGTGCTTTAATATGTTGCATATATGTTGTTTTTGTATTTTGAACCAATTGTTTTTCAAGAAAGACCAGTTAAAATTTTCTCTTATTGACAAAATTTACATCAATTGTTTTCAAAAAAGAATTTAATGTATTTTATCTGTTGTTGTCAGTCAATATTAAAACCAACTATTTTCTATAATACTCTATTTTCTTAAACAAGATTTTTGATATAATTTTGCATATATTTAGAACAATTGCTTTTATGTATTGTTGAACTTGTGTGAATTGCTTTTATGTGTTGTTGTTGAACTTGTGTGAATTGTCTTTCTAATATTTTTGGAACATAACTAAAATTAGTTGTCTTTCAGAAATAATTTGTTTTCGAGTTTTAACAACTCCTCTATTGTTGTCTTTAATCTATTGTTTTTGTTAAACAACAATTCAATTTTTATTTTTTAAGTGATAAAGGTTCTGCGAAAATCTTTTAAAGTTCAATTTATCCCCACTCGAACTAAACTAAATTTTTATTTCAACACAAAGAACTTAAATAAACAAAAAGGTCAACTGAAATAAACTAAAATTAGATAAAACTATTAATTGTAAAAACTAAAATGTAAAAGTAAGTTTCCTAACTATTAAAAAGAATTAGTTTCTCTTCATCTATTTCGTTTTTACAAAGTTTTGAATCTAATACAACATTATCATATACTAGATTGTCTTTAGCTTTTAGATCATTTAATGTTTTCTATCGACAAATGATGATTTTAATCCTTCAAACTCATCTCTTTCTAATCTTCACGATCCAAATATTTTCACTATAAAAAGTTTTATAGGTTAAAAGTTTGAAAAGATTCCTACAAAAATCATAAGCAACAAATTAAATTGTTTATGCAAAATTTTAACTGAGAAATACATGTTTTACACTAGATTAACCACAATGTTGTTGAGATCTTCATTAATGAGCATTTTCTTCCTACCTCTCTAGCACATGGCTCTCTATGTGTGATGTACTCATAGGAATTAAAGCTCACACTCCTTACTTCTTGATGAGTAAAACCCTCATCTTAAATTTTTCTATAACTTGAAATTGTTATTTCCTTTAAACTAGAAAATAAACAATTTTTTTTTATATTTTTAATGAAAAACAGTGTTATTTTTTATAATTTTTAAACAGATATTAATTATTTTCATATACAAATGTATACTATTTTTATGTTTTTTTATAAAATAACACTTATGTATTTTATTTTATTTAAAATAAATCATCATGCCTGATTTTAAGTTAGCATATTAGTATAAATTGAATAAAATAGACGACATTACTAGTTTAATTATTTTTTAAAACAATTTAAAAGTAATTGTAGCCCCACAGGTAGATTGTATTACTCCTTTTTCTTTCTTATATTTTCTTAGTTTTGTTCCAAATTCTTGATGTTTTATTGTGCTAAAGTTTTATTAAACCTTAGAGTAGCTATGATATTTTTATATTATAATATGGAGTATAATTAAATTTAAAAATAGTAAATAAAGGTATTTTAGATTATTGATAATATTAAATATTGTACCATAATCTTAAACATGAGAAGTTTATAAGAAAGATAAATATGATCCTCTTGAATCTCTGTCTTTGTAGCTAGGGTTAAGCTGCTCTGAGATTATCTGAAATCTGACTGTGAAGAGTTTTGGCAGAGATGGAATCAAAAAGTTTGGGAAAGAGTGTAAATGATAGGACAGTGATGATGAGATTAATCACAAGTACAATTCAACAAATTTATACAATTATTTCATATTTATTATTTTTTAATAATATAAATATTTATTTTTCTAAATTAACAAAAAATCATTCTAATACTGATTTCCCAAACTTGAATTCTGGCCTTCCCTTTTAAAAAATAGAAAATAGAATAATTTAAAAAGTTCGATATATTTTATATAAAGTATAATTTTTTTAAATAAAATATTAATTAAATAGAACATTAGTGTCTATTCCAAAACCACAATAAGGAGATTGTTTATGAATCATTTCACTTGATTTTTTTTAAAATCTTATTTCTTAAAATATTTGAATAAAATTAGACTTGTGTCGTATAACACATGTTTTTTTAATTTAAACACAATTTTGTTTTTATAACTGATAGAAAAAGAATCGATATATAATTATTATTATCCATTTGTCGTATATATCACTATAAAGAAAAGAAAATATAATGAAATAGAAATCAAATTTTAGATATTAAAATAATTAATTATAATAGTAATTAAATTAAAAACCATCTTAGAAACTAAAAAAAATTGATTTCTAAATTAATTTTTATTATTATTAAATATTTTTTAAATTGATATCTAATTAGCAATCAAGTTTTAACTACCAATTATTTAATTTTTAAATTTGGTAGCAAAAATCTTAATTAGATACCAATTTAGAAACTATTTAACAATATAATTTTTTTTTAGTTTATAAAATGGTTTTTAATTTAGTCACTGTTGTAACTAAAAATTGGTTTCTATTTTATGATTTTGTTGTAGTGTATTTTTAAATTTAAATTATTCATAAAAAAGAATTACATTTCTCATTTATAATTTATATATCGGTTTCAATTATTTCATGTTCTTAAATAAAAAATGCAAATTTTACTTTTATTATTAATAATTATAATTTCAAATAATAAAATTATATTATTATGTCAATTTATAAAACATTTTGTATAACAAAATAAATTAGTCTTTAATATTTTGAGTGAATAATTAATATTAATTATTATTACATTAATTTATTTTACACTAACTTCATTATTATAATAATATTTTTATTAAAATTTAAATTATTACAGCATTTATCATTAAGTGGTAAGACTTATTATACTTATTATACGTTTTTTCTTCCATCGCCTGTCTAGATTTTGTTTTTATTTATTTTTATCTATTTTTACTCATTCAATTCATTTTTATTTAGTATATTTTTCATATATATATATAATTATGTGTGTTTGTGTGTTGTATATATTTATGTGTTGTATATTATGGTTACATTTTATAAAAAGTATTTTTTTAAAAAATTTTATTCGAATAATAATTTATTGTTATACAAACAAGTTTAATTATAAGATTATTGAGACTTATGTTGGGATGATCTCTTAATAATGTCTGCGTTGTTCATGGTTTTACTCTTTAATGTTCATTATTTTAAAATAATTTTCTAGTATGAAACAATCTTTAAGATCCTTATGTACAAACATGATTTAAAAGTTGATTTTTTATTTTTTATAAATATATAATCGATTACGTTAAGTTCATAATATATTATTTTTAATTGAACTAAAATTGGAGTTTACTTTGTTTACAGGTGATGATTAATTATGTTGATAAAAAAATAATGGATTATATTTAGGAAACTGATAAATTTCTTTTTTAAATAATTAATTATATTTTTTGATTTTAAGTTTGAGAGAATTTTTCATTAGAAATTGTATTTAAAATATTTTTCGCTTTAGAAGTTAGTATTCTATCCTATGTAGCACAGATACGGATACGACACGGATATAAACACAGAAATACAAATCTATATATTATATAATTTTGAATTATATAAATTAAAAATAAATATTTATGTGTAAAAGTATGTTTCAGATTATTTAGGGAGTAAGAAGATATTTTTTTATGTCTGATTCAAAAGAATTTGTTCATTATTTTTATAATTATAATAAAAATTTATACAATAAATTTGAGTTTTTAAAAAATTATTATATTTATATCTTTTAAAATTGTGTTATAAAACCGTGGTAGAATTTTCAAAAATCTAACAAATATTTTTTGAATTGAATACTTCACCCCGATAAATATCTTACAAATATCGTACAAGTATCGACACTGATACATATATTCGACACGGATACGTCATTTAAAGAGAAGTGTGGGAGTTTTTTTTCTACACTTTACTAAAAAATTATTTTCAAGAGCAATAAGAGTTTGAATATACTGCAAGTTTTTACTGTAATTCTTTTTGCCAAATATTTGTCACCTAAGGATATATTTCCTTTCCTTTTATATCTTTATCTTTTTAAATGATTATACAAAAGTATGTGATGTATAAGTAATTGAGTTTTTCATTAGATTGAAATTCTTTTTGAAAAATATTTTAAAAAAGTGTTGTATAATTCTTAATTGTAATTACATAGATGTTTTTTTATTGAATAATTCAATAATATAATAAAAAATTTATTTAAGACATTAGACTAGAGGAAGATTATTGTGGAGGAGTGAACCACGTGTCAATTAAAGAATCCACGTAAGTTTTGTGATTTTAGTTTGTATTTTTTAAAAAATTTATCTGAAGCTGACACGTGGAAAAACTTACCTAAAAATAGTTTGTGTGTATTATAATTATAAGTGATAATATTTTGTTCAACATCAAAGGTCACATCAATCTCTTTTTTTTGCATAGTTCAAGATGTTGTTGCACCACTTTCAAAAATTAGTGATGGCTTTATTATAATAAAATTTGTTTAACACATTAATATTAAAAATAAATATTTTATAACTATATTTTAAAATAAAATATTATATTATACTATAATAAAATAATAATTTATATAAATATTAGGTAAATAAAATTAGTGTTAAAATATTTTATAATCACATACTTTTGGAGGATTTGACAATAGTTTGATGGTCATTTAAGTCAAATAATTTATGATATATTCTAAATTATTTTAAAAATTATATTTCAAGTCTAACTTAACAATTTATAATAAATTTTAAATTACTTTTAAAAATTAAATTTTAAATTAAATTTATATTTATTTATATATTATTAGTTCTAATTAACGTGAGATTTCTAACAATTAATTTATATAGATAATTTTTCTTGTGTATAATGTAGATTTCAAGATAGTGAATTCACATTTTAATTGTATATTTTATCATATGGATAATGATGTGATTTCACTAAAGCAATGATATTTGTATAGTTATACACTTAATCAAAATTAGACATTTTACACAAGAATGAAGTTGTTGAAAAGGCCAAAGGGTGAGCCAAGAAAAGGAAAATGGTCTTTGTTGGAAGAAAAACAGAGTATTGGAGGGTGTAGTTGCAGTGTGTCAGGAACAGACCGAAACAGAGCAGAACAGAGCAGAACAGAGCAGAACAGAGCAGTAGACTAGGTGAGGCCCAAATTGGAATGCGTTATGACACATTCCTACTCTCATCTCTCTCTCTCTCTGTTTTCTTTCTTTGTCTCTATTCGCATTACGCATTCCAATTCTTTTGTTTTCTTTCCATGCCATTTTCCATTCATGAAGCTAAAACAACTTTCTCTGTTTCTCCACCTTAAACCCTAAATACCTATTTAGATGCAATACTTTCATATATCATGGATAATAAATTATTTTATTTACATTTTTATATAAAGTTTAAATGTTACGAAGAAGATATAAATTTATGTTTTATTTCAAATTTTAGTATCATGAAATTATAATATTATATTTTTTCAACATCATTTTATGTTTTTTAATTATTAAAATAATGTTATTCATAGTAGGATTAGTGTCTTTGGCCAATAACCAATTAATTTTAAACATAAAATACCTACTTTTTTCATACTTACTAACTTTTCCCTAAAATAACACTTCTTAATAAGTTTTTCTTTTAGTTTGTTTTTTACCGTTTTAAGCAAACTCGTATTCGCCGATTAATCGCTAACTATGTAAGTAAAAGTGTTAAACATTAAAGAAAGAAACAGTTTTAATTATTTTTTCTCTATTTTTTTAATTTGATCTTCTATGAAGAAATTAAGTTTATCAATTTATCTTATTTACGTGCATAATGAATACATTATTGATTGACAAATTATCCTTTGAGGATCATCTTGAAAGTGGTGTTTACATGTTGTTTTCTTGAGTTGTGAAAATGAATCACCATGGAATCAATGCTTTTTGCAACCTTTCAATGTTCTTCTTCCATGGATTTTCTCTTCTATAACATCTTTTCATTTGATTAAGCTTTTATCATGCTCTTAAGGATTGCATAAAAAATAGGGGAATTTTTTTTTATCAAGATCAAACAAGTTGAAACATTGAAGATGTTTGATGACCTTGATGTCATTGAAGATCTTGTATTGTGTATAAAATTACATTCCTTAATTGTGTGTGTGCTGCATATGAGAAAGGAATGAATTTAAGTTCAAGAAAATAAAAAGTCTTACAAAGTGTTTTAAGAATATTTTAATTGATTATATTGTGTAATAATAAATTATTATAAGGTTGATAGTGAGTTATTATTAATATTAATTGATTATTATTTAATCAACACAATTTATTTTAAAATCATGGTTTCACATATAATAATTGTATTTCTATATAATTGATTAGGTGTTGATATGTTATCTTTTTCTAAAAATTCTTGGAGAAAAAAACTCCAAGAACGTTATTTCTAAGAATTCCTTCAAAAACACTTGTGAGAGTTGTGTATTCAATATTTTTCTTAGTCTTGAATAGTTTAATCATCAATATTCATCACAAACAAGAAATATCTTTTTAGTTTCTTTTGTTGATTTCTATTCACCTTGTATTGATGTGTTTGCAGTAGCTTTTTGCAAAAGGTTTCTACTACTTTTTGATGTGTAAAACAAGAAATATATTATGCAATCTCTTTCATCATGTATTTTGGTGTTCATTTAAATTACAATAAAACCTACTCTATCATCAAGTGTTTGAAAAAAACTATTTTCAAAAGAATATATTATAAATAGAAAGATCTCAAAGAACCTATTCACCCTATTCACCCCTCTCCTGGTTAATGATTTAGCCTTATTTTCTAACACACATCTCTTACCACTTTTGGCACCATTAAGAAAAATTGACATTTGATGATTTTCAAACAACAAAATTTAAATAAGTTTTGAGTCATGCACCATATGACTACAAAGTTTTTGATTGAGGATGAGACCATCATCGTCGTCAAGTCCAATCCAAAATAAGTTTTAGAGTGTTATACTCCTAGCCTAATTATAACCTTATGTGTTAAACAATCCAAGATTTGAAAGTATCTTTCAACTTTCTATCTTAAAAATTTAACATTTGATATGTCTTCATTACAAACATTAAAAATTATTTATCTTGATTAGTGTCTAACCATAAATCTCAAAATATCTTTAACATTGAACATAAATTTAATCCATAATTACTATATAAGTGTAAAAGTTTGTATATAAAACTATAACAAGAACAAGAAAAAAAACTAGATAAGATGAAAATTCTTAGAAGCTTGTCATTGACATAAGTTTAATCCATTGGATTATACAAGTGTAAAAGTTTACTTCTAAGAGAAGAACATGAACATATAAATGAAACAAGACAAAAAAATAAATCATGGAGAGATTATAACAAGTATGAATCAACATAAAGAAAAAACAAAATAAAATGATGGAAGAAAGAAGCTTATGAATTGATGGAGGAATTCACGCCAGTTGAAGTTGCTTCAAATAAGTGTTGAGTTAAGCCATAACTTGATCCTATGAAACAAGATAAGACTGAAACAATAAAGAACTTCCACTTTCTCAAAGACACTTAGGAATGCTCTAAGTGTTAAACTTTCATTCATTATAAAAACTTTCATTCATTATCAACAAAAGTTGTTTATAACGAAAATGAGTAACTATTTATAACCAAAGGTGTCACTCAAGGTAAACCTAGATGAAATTCAAAATGTTTTCAAAAGTGAAATGCAAATCTAACCTAGTGCTTTTTAGAGTAGTTGAACAAAGTTACAAAGTCCTTAGAGAAAAAAATTTAATTTCAAAATTCAAATAAAATAAATAAAAGAAATTCTCTCATTGGTTCAAAAAATTGAGAATATGCTTTTTATATTTGGTCATGCTTTTCATGCTTTCCTTCACATGTGTCTTACCTTTAATTTGACATTATTGTCACATCTGTTTGGCCAAAAATTGGAGCCTCCCAAATGAGTTTGATGGGTTTCAAGCTACTCCTTTCTTCTTTGTTTCCTATTATTTAGAGTCAATTACAAAAATTGCTAATTACACATATTTAAGAAAAAGTTGATTACACTAAAACAATAAAACATGATTCACATTGCTTTAGAAATTAATTATATTATAATTAATGGCTGATGAACACCTAATAACAAATTAGGAGAATGTGATAAAAAAAATAACCTTGATAAAGAATCGTTTCCAATGATTTTCACAAAAGTATTAACAAAATAGAAAATATGAAAAGATATAATAAATAAAGAAACCACAGTCAAACTTGATTGATAAGTTAAAGGCACCACAATAAAGAGAGAATGATAAGTTAAAATTATTTTGAATTTGAAACTCTAATTAAAATTTTATTCAAGTACCTAGAGAGAGTTTCCCACCCAAAAAAAATGCTTCAACTTTTAAAATGAAAAATCATAGTACAAGAGTTTACAAAATTTTAGACTATAAAATGTGCACTCAAAGATCCATTCATTGATAAAGTCCATCCAATAAGACTTTTAAAAATAATTAATTTGTACAAAGTCTTTATTAGAGAGATTTATAAAAATCCATGTAACATCCTCTTTTATTCCAAAATTCATATAGGTAAATGTAACTTTATTTGTACCTTGAATAAATTAATATAAACATGTCACTTTATTTATCATTAAATATTTTACATATTTTACACCATTTTATTCTTGCGAATCATCCTATTACTACTATGCACCTTCTTATTTTACAGTTCTTATTCTACTAGCATCTATGTACATATGTATAAAAGTATCTTTCAACTCTCTGAAAAATTTAACATTTGATACATTTTTGTTACAAACATTAGTTTTTAAAAATTATTTATCTTGATTAATGTCTACCCATGCTTTAGTTTCATTTAGTATCAAAACTTTATTTCTTTTAGTTTTAAAATTTTAGATCATATAACATGAATCATAAATACATCTAATTAGTTAGTTTCATCAAATAAAGTATCTAATAGCTTAATAGTGTTAATGATTTTTAATTAAAAAACAAAAAATACAAAAAAAAATCTAATATGTAAATACATGTGACTTCAAACTTCCTTATTAATCCTTTATTATACATGTATTAAAAATCATACACTCTAATCCAAAATTTAGCATGAATATTCCTTTACGTTATAGAAGTAAAATCTTGTGTCCATAAAAGTATCTCAAGACGAATTCAAGAAGACTCTTTCTTCCTACACCTCCATATCTTCTTGTGCCATCACTATTTTATCCTCTTTTTTTCACCTCTTGGATTTGAAATAATAAGTTTATGGATTATGTAATCCGGATAAATTCTGAATTACATAATCCGGAAGTCAATTTCATATTTAGAAAAACCTTCCAGATTATGTAATCCAAAAGCTAATAACACATCTGAAAAAAAGACTTCCAGATTACATAATCCGAAAGCTAATCTTATGTATAGAAAAGACTTCTGGATTATGTAATCTGGAAGTTAATCACAAAAGACTTCTGGATTACATAATCCGAAAGCTAATTCTGAATCTAGAAAAAGACTTCTGGATTATGTAATCCGAAATATTGAAAATGGTATTTTTGGAATAAGAAAAATTTATGAAGGTGGCACAAGAAGCAGCCATTAAGAAATTCACAATTAGTTATATCAAAATATCAATTGTTAGGACTCAACCCAATAGGATGAAAAGGCCCAAACTCCATCACCTATTCAGGGTTTTTTGAATAAAAAAATAAGAATTTTGGTAATTCTAATTTTATTAATTTTATTTACTTCTCAAGTATACAAAATCTCCTTTTGTATGACCCAACATATTTAATTTAAATCAAATTGAAAAATAATATTGTAGGTATCAAGAATAATTTTTCATCCTTTTAGTTATGTTATAAAGATTCTTTTTTAAGTTTAATGATTACATCTAATTATAAATAGTTGTTAAAAACATTGTATGGTCAATTAATCACAAATAATAACTCTTAAAATAATTATAATTACTATAAAAGCAACAAATTTCCATTCAAAGATGTAAGTGGTTTATAATCACAATATAAAACTGTTATAGTTCTCTTCTCATTGAATAGTATACACCTCTTTTCAGAACTTGTCTTTTTCAGTTCCAAATATGCAATCTCTTACATAGAATCAAAATAGTATGAAGTATAAAGTCTACAATTACCAGCACCAACACTTGTCCTTCAACAAACACATTGTTTTTGCATCTTCAGAGGTTGAAGAAGATTCAGTCTTTAAAATGAAATGGTCTCCTTTGGCAAGAAACTGCACATTCTGTAGATCACATTACAAATTCATTGATGGGAATATCCAAGAACAGTTTTTTGTTTTGGTTTCTTAGAAGTAGAAAATGCCCATTTGGGGCAACAAAAAGGAGCATGTAATATGAAGTTATGGGGTTACCCTATAGCCAGAAAATGAAAGAAAAAGATGGTAAAGCCTAAAAACCAAAGGATGAAGTGTTGAATCATGAGATTACTGAAGTAGAAGAGTGTTCTCCTATACGTGAATCAAGGTGATTGTGGGTTGAAACTTCCCTCGCACGTGAACTTCTATGCTGAAGTCGTTGGTGCAGTGTCTCAGAGATGTGGTTGAAAAATTCAGTGTCCCATCTCTGAATCAATAAGGGATCTTCTGCATAGCATATGTATATCGATGTAACAGCACTTTCCACCACAACCATAGCTATTCCAACCTGAAAATACACATTGAAACAAATAAGCATATCTCCAAACTTCACACTTTTCAATTCATGATTTCATAATAGTGTACAAATCTTTCCACCATCAACATATTTTAGAATCTAAAAATTCTTACAACCATACCGTTATTATTGAATCTCTAACACACCCCATCATACTAGATATCAGACATTTCATGGAACCCGACAGAATGAAATGCCGCAGCTTACATTGTGATAGCGGGTGACCTGATAAATCTAACAGATCTCGCTATAATAATCTTTAATACCACTTTAAAAAAATGCAACAAATCTAGCTAAGATTTAACTCAACTTCTTAGACTTAGACTGTAACTGAAGTTTATACTCTACTTATATACCATAATAATTTGATGATATCTCTAGTCAATATGGATTTTCATCACCCAAAACAACTTTTCCACTCATTCCAATGCAAAAATTTGATTTCACAAGAAGTGCTTCCTCGAAACAAGAAATTTCTGCTGAGTTAGGCAGAGTTTCACAATGAATGCAAACATGTACTTACTGGAAAAAATGCTTTAGCAAATCAATTTTACCAAAATTCAAAACAAACAAGCAAACATATAATCACAACTAATGATGAGGAGGAAGGTATGCATTAATTACAATAATGCTTTGTTTGGATTAAAAGGAAAGAAAAGAAGAGAAAAAAAAAAGTAATAAGTGAGATATTTTCGATTGAAGAAAAGAGTGGAGAAGGGGAAATAAGTAGAAATATTGTAGTAAATTTGATTGATATAATAAAATATTTTTTATAAATATTAATATATTTAAAAATAATTAATAAAATAAAATTTAAAAAATAATTTGATTAAAAAATAATTTTTAAAAATATAACAGAATTAAAATAAATTTTAAATTAAAATAAAAATTATTATAAAATTTAACAGATAAAAAATATATTTTTAAAATAATAATATATTAAGTAAACTACTTTAAAATTATTAAATTTTAAATACACTGATTTTATTTAATTTTTTTATTTTAATTATTAATCTAAAAACTATAATTATAAACAAAATATTAACTTTGAATTATATACGTGAGTTTCATCTAAAATCAGCTCATATGTGAGAAAAATTTAAAGCTATTATTTTGTTGTTTTTGGTAATTATTTCTCACAGTAAATCATTGCTTTTCCATTATGTTTAAATACCCAATTAACAACTATAATTTCTCCCTATCTCTCTTCTTATATATATCAACTATAAAATCTATATTTTTTTCACTCCCTAAGTTTCTTTTAGCATTTTGGATTATGCATCATTATTCATTATCTATATACATTGCATTGCATTATAGCTCTTAAATGTAGAATGATAGCTAAACAAAATTGGAGAAACTAAAGGAGGAGGGATTTGAATCCCTGTAGTTCAATCTTTGCAAGGACTTTTGCAAAGATCAAAACTTGTTTATGTTTACTGAAAAAAGACTTATTTGGTGGTCCTAGTGCCTAGCTCCACTAGGCCAACTTTTGATGACAGAAATTTCAGTAACAGCATGTATCAAAGCCCAAAACTTTGAACAAACTTACCAATACCATCCCCATGAGCATAGATGTTGACCCAATCATAAAAGCCCTGTCATTCCATTTAATCCAGGCCCAAACACCAGAGCAAGTTCCAGTTATCAGGCCCCCAAAAATGGTCCCCATTAGCAACACAGCACCTGAACAATCATAGGCCACAATTGCTTCAACTCCAGTTGACTGGAATAACTCCCATGCATCTCTAGCAGATCTGTTAAAGCTTTTACCATAAACAGCAATCTGCAGGGTACATCACCATAAACCATGTTAGTGTAAGTTTTCCAACAAACATACTGCCAACAATAATCACCAAAACCTCAAACAAAAGTTTCCTTTTAGTTCAGATTTCAAGTTCAGGACATTTGGGGCCTCTAGCAAAATAGCATAGTTAATAAAACTCTCTTACTTCAAATTTGTTCAGACAAACTTCTCTATAAGCATTTATAGGAGGAAAATAAGAAAGTAAAATATTTCGAGTTCCTCAGAAAACTTAAAATCAACTCATACATTTAACTTCACAAGCTGGGATACATAAGTAGATTCTAACTTGTGAATATATATATATATATATATATATATATTTATTTATTTGACATTCTTATTTTCTTCTCTGTAAGTGTTCCTGAAAAAATTTACCCAAACATGAGCCATGTCAAAGATATACCCATCAAAGTTGTGGAAATAAATTAGAATGAGTTTATTTTGATAAGTTTTATCAAGAAGCTTATCATAACAAGCCAAAACTAAAAACTATTTTTATAGGTCTCTCTAGAAGGTTTTCTAACTGCCTTAATTGTGAAGTAAAATTACAGTCCTTGTATTTTCATTTCTAGCCTCAATATAGTGAACTACTCTTTCAGAATCTCGGTTGTCACAGATGACAAAAAATACATGATACATGGTGAATGATTGCTGATATAGACAGAGAAGTCAACCTGAACATATGCATATTTGTTAAAGAATCGGACAAGAGTCTCCACAAGATGGAAGAGGAAATCAACACAGCAAAGCAAACACTCATTCTTGCCAATCTTTGACCGAATTCCTCTTATCTGAAAGGCATCAAAATTTTGATGAATGAAAAACCTCCATATATAAAGATGAATTTAAGATAATTCACAAAAAAGTAAATGGTAGCTAATACCTCCCATCGCAGTGTCCTAATTGCAGCTGTGAATAATGATCCATAACAAATGCTGCCAAAAGATGTTGTTAAAGCATACTGTAAAGATTTCATTAAGGAGTTAGCAGGAACTGATGCACCCTCTCTACCACCATGGATAGTAACACGAACCACTGTCCCAGACACTATGACATGCACAGTGTTGCACAGCACAGCTCCTGTCCAAAATAAGCTTATAGAGAGGACCTGCATTCATGAATTATCATAGTAATATCAGTTTTAATCAGATTGTATAATCTGCCTCCACAAAATAACCAGTCCTAAAAAGTATGAATAGAATGAAGAACAAAACTTGCCAGCTCACCACAAGAAGCCACCAGCGTCCACCATCACCTATGCTTGAAGCCACCACACCAGCAGCTCCAAATGACCATAAGGCCATCCATAAAAGCACAACAAGCATAAATGCATATGCTACTCTCATAACTTCAGGAAGATTCCATACCATCTTGACAGCTTTTTGCAGAACCAACATAGTAAATGGAAGTCTGGAGAAGAGAAAAAGCATGAAGAAACAAGCCACCCCAAAATCATTTTAACAAATTAACTATACAGAAGTCTATTGTTAAAATGACAACAATGAACTCCCAGAGCTTTTACAATAATAAGCAAAATGTCTAAAGAGCATGAAGAAACATTACACTAACAAAGTAAAATGACAACAAATAAACTGGCAGAGTTTATATAATATAACAAATAATATTAAAAAGTCTATTAATGACATATAGGCGCTTAACAAAATACTCAATACAGAGTAATTCAACATTTCAACTTCATAATAAAGTAAATAACACTCCACAATAATAAAGTGTGAAAGTGCATTAGTACAAAGCAGGATCAAACTATAAAGTGACCAAATCATATATTAATTTATAAGAACATAACTTACTAAAGTGAAAACACTTTATAAAGGAATTAATGGTAGCAAAAATTACAATTGATTCAAACTCATTGACTCTCTTTTGACTCCAAAGTGTATGTAAGTTTACCCAAAAATGAGTTTGATATCGACTTACCTCTTTTTATCTACCTAGAATCATAAATTTGTAAGAGTCTAACGATTAAATCAAGAGTTTGACAACCATGTTAACATCCACTAAAACGCCAAATTGGATGACCAACAAACAACATTGCAATAACTAAATAAGGTTTTAAAGAAAAGTCAGCAACAATTGCAGCCACAATTGTCAAGGTTTTAGGCCCACAATTTTCCACAATATCAAAGATTGCGGAAAACAGCAACAGTGATCCCAATTTAAAACCTTTAAATAAATATCAATTCAAACAGAAAACATGTCCAAAGGCCACTTTCATCAATACCATACCTCTCTATGACAGACATCACATACAAGAACTGCAAGGTTGCCCCAATAGCAAAGGCAACACCCCAGAAAAACTGCTCAGCCCAGAAACACAAAACACTGATCACTGCAAGGTAAGTGGTGAGGATGTGCACAGACACCTTCATCATCTGGGTAGCGCGTGAGCCTAACAGCAGCAACCAACTCCATCCAAGGGCAGTTCCAATGCCTCCTGCCACCGCGTAAATCGGCCAGTAATCCTCCGTCAAACCAGCCTCATTCTCCATGAACCGGTAGGTGTACTTATCAATGTCAAGCCTGTTCTTTTGCTTGAACCTGTTGAGGCCTAAAACCCCGAGAACCAAACCCAAACCAACCAAATGGATAACAAACATCCCTAACCAGAACACGTCGTGCCAACGCCGCGGTTGCTCCATTTCTTGCCACCAAATCACTATGTTGCCACTTCTATGTAGCCCCACAATGCATTTTCTCTAAACAAAAACTATAAATGCTTCACCTCTCACTACTCATCACAGAAAGAAAAATAAACAAGCAAAGGTTAATGAGGTATCAACAAAAGGATCGCAAACACAGAAAACGAACAAGTGAAAAAAAAAAAAAAAAACTAAGCCACAAAAAAAGAAAAAAAAAAAAAAAAAAAAATTTTATATATTTTTTCCAACACGGAAAAAAAAAAAAAAAAAAAAA